>Ga0208414_1000059_pt1 | contig 128211 bp, 114 predicted proteins | sample AntAceMetag02UKE_FD_184770 | JGI IMG/M metagenome (GOLD analysis project Ga0208414, IMG submission 184770) | Saline lake microbial communities from Ace Lake, Antarctica - Antarctic Ace Lake Metagenome 02UKE (SPAdes) (version 2) | ecosystem: Environmental > Aquatic > Non-marine Saline and... | reverse complement strand
GGCGGCCAATGCGTTGAGTGCCGAGCTTTTCAATAATGGTGGTCCCACAATTCCACAAACCCACAAACCCACAAACCCACAAAGCTATAGCCTCACAACCATTCTCCGCAAAAGAATTCAGTTGAGCACTGTCTCACTAACCACGATCCCCGCAGATCTTCTAGCACCACAAAGAAGTCAAAAAAATCAGCAAATCGTTAAGCCCCCGAGCGCTGACAGAAATCAGCATTAACTCGGGCCTGAAAGAGCGCCTGACAGCTTGCTCGACAGATTCTCTCTAAAGCACTCCACAAAGTATGTATTTCGCTTGTCTTTGGTGACCAATGTTTACCAGTAGCAACCAGTAGCAACAAATCGTGACTCCATTTTCTCCTCCTTCGCTAAGATCCTCGACTGCCTTTGATTTGTAAGGAAGTGTAATGAAAGGATGGATTGCTTTTCCTATGATCACACGAGACAAGCTAGGAGTACCACTGCTATGTGGTGTTGACACAAACGACAGGCAGTGCGGCGTTAGAACGGATTGGCCGGTGTTAACTGCGGTTGATTAGAGCTCGTGATGCGTCCGGGCGTCTATTTGCTCCGTCTATTGCTGGCACGTTGGTGGCAGTGACGGTGGCAGCGGCAATTTCTTTGCCAATATCTCAGGCGTGATCCGTGATGGCTCTGGTGCTGGCATTGTGACGGGTGTGATCACTCGCGGGCGCGATTAACGGCTCGGCAGTGGCCGCGCAGGTGATGGCTTTGGGGTTGGGGGTGCTTTTGCCAAGAGTACAACGCGGGGCGCCTCATTTGCGCTGAGCGACTATTCGGTGACATCGCCGCACCCTTTTGGATGGCGCCGTGAGGGGTGCCGTGTATTCGAGACCGGTGAATCAACAGAGGGCGGATACCAACTCAACAGCGCCTGAAACACAAGCCAATCAGTCCACCGTTCTTATGTATGCCGAGGCGGAAGTGGGTGTGCTGGACTCGGTGGTGTGCAGCAACGAGGGCGGTGCTGATTTAACAGCCTGTGATTGAAAGAATGCATTGATCCAATGTGGTTAATATACTAACGTCTTATGTTGCCAATGATGGAGCCGTTGTGATAGCAAGCAAGCAATTGATGTGGTGTGGTTGGGGTGGCGTGGCTGTGACCTGTGGCATGCTGCTGCTAAGCAATGTTGCGCATGCACAGGCGCCGACGCCACCGGTCAGCGCGGGTTCTTTGCTTGAAGAAGTCGAGCGCCAGCGTCCACCATCGGCCGCGCCCCGACAGGGCCCGGCTTTGAACGTACCCCAGCCCATGGCGCCATCCGCGGCACCCACGGCTGAGTTCACGGTCAAGCAATTCACCTTCACGGGTAACACCAAAGTCAGAAGCGCAACGTTAGAGGCGGCGCTGGCTGGTTATCTGAATCGTGAGATCCAGTTCAAGGACCTGCAAGAGGCAGCTAACGTGGTTGCTGACACGTATGCTGAGCAAGGCTGGTTGGCGCGCGCCTTCGTGCCGCGCCAAGATATCACCGAGGGCACGGTTAGGATTCACATCATTGAAGCGGTCTACGGAGGCAGTCGGATTGATGGCGAAGTAAGTCATGCTTCTCTGGCGCAAATCCAAGGGATGGTTGATGCTCAAAACCGCGTTGGTGAGGCACTGTCTTTAGTAGACGTCGAGCGAGGCTTATTGATAGCTGATGATTTGCCGGGTGTATCAGTCGTGGGGTCATTGGTTGCTGGCGAGAACACCCAAGAAACAGATGTATTGATTAACGTTGAGGACACACAGTGGATCACCGGTCGTGTCCAGGTTGATGACCAAGGTAACAAATCAACCGGTGAGAACGAGGTCAGTGTCAATACGGCAATCAACGGCCTGACGGGTCACGGCGATCAATTCACTGCCTATGGTCTGTACACCGAGGGCTTGTCATTTGTCAGCGTGGGTTACAGCGTGCCGTTGAGCGACCGAGGCCTGCGCCTAGGGACTAGCTACAGCACGCTAGGCTACCGGATCGTCGACAAAGATTTGGCGGCGGTTGAAGGCAGTGGGTTTGCCAACACTTGGGGCTTCGATTTAACTCAGCCCCTCATACGCTCGCGCAACACCAATGTGACGGCGCGGTTGGGTTTCACCAACAAGCTGTTTGAGAACCGAGCCTCTGGGGTGAGTACAAGCGAGTACACCGTGGAAGTGGTGGCCTTGAATCTGACAGCCACTCACTTGGATAGCTGGGGTGGTGGTGGTTACACGGCATTGACGCTGACCCCGAGCATGGGCCACGTGGACTATGGCCTCAATCAGAACAACCAGAGACTGATCGCTGCGACTACCGAGTCGGAGGGAAGGTACAGCAAGTTGCGCTACAGCCTGTCGCGCCAGCAGAATTTGCCGGCCAATTTTTCCCTCTATGCCAATTTGAGGGGTCAGTTTGCGAGCAAGAACCTAGACTCCTCAGAGCGGTTCTATCTGGGCGGGCCCTACGGCGTTCGGGCTTACCCAAACAATGAGGGGGGAGGCTCTCAGGGCACGCTGTTCTCGTTTGAAGTGCGCTATAACGTGATGCCCGAACTCCAGCTAGCGGCCTTCTATGATGTGGGTGAAGTGCAGGTTAACAAATTCAATGACATTGTGGGGGCCGCAGATCCCAACCTGGGCAAATTAGAGGGCGCGGGTTTGACCGTTACTTGGAGTGCGCCCTACAACATTTTACTGAATGCCACCTGGGCTAGACGGATTGGGAATAACCCTTTCGCCAACGACCGAGGTCTAGACTCGGACGGCAGCCTCTCGCAAGATAGGTTTTGGTTAAATGCAAGCATTGGTTTCTAGCACTGCCTCGTCACGACTGGCTAGCCTGACGTTTTGGCACGCATGCCTAAAGCTCTGTCGTTTCTTTACTGTTTTGATGTTGTTGGCCTTTTCTGGTGTGCCTGGAGTCGCCCAAGCCACCGGCTCTCAATCGAGCCTAGCGGTCTCCTCTGCTGACGTCAAACCTGCGTACTTGCTAGATCCGAGCGGCCAATTGGCACTAGACGCCGTGAAGTCGAGTGTATTTGAGCCATTTGGAGGCAAAGCAAGTTTTGGGTATACAGTGGTTACCTTGTGGTTAAAGCTGAGAATTGACCCAGCCAGGCTAACCGCTGGCGAATCGGCCCGTCTCAATGAAAAACAATTGGTGCTAAGACTCACCAACCCGTTACTCGACGACGTCCGTCTCTACGACCCGCTCATCAATGACAATCTTCCCGTGATCTCGGGCGACCAGCATGCCAGCAGTCCGATTGAGCTCGGCCTATCTTCGTTGACCTTTCTATTGCCTGTGGGCGATGAGCCACGTGATGTGTATATCAGCGTGCGCACGTCGAGCTCCATGGTTTTTACAATGGTTTTAGGGTCGGTTGAGCAAGCCTTGCGCAGCAACCGTATTTATGATCTATTCAGTGGCATTTACCTCGGGCTATTGGTGGTTTTTCTGGTGCTAGCGATTGCACTGGGCATCGGCCGTGATGACCTGGTGTCCCGCCTATTTATCTTGCAACAAGTCTTGGCCATCGCGTGGTCGGTGTCCTTGATGGGCTACACCCGTCAATATATCGGCCCGCTGCTTGGGTTGGCGTCGGTCGATTTTCTGGTTAACTTGGTTATCGTTTCCTACACTTTTGCTGTGTGTCAATTTGTCATGGTGTTTCTGCGCCAATTTCATTTGCGTCGTCTGGCCCAGCACCTGGTCTACCTACCAATCGTGATATTTGTGCCATTGCTGTTGGCCGTTGTATTCGGTTATCCAAGATTGGCCTTGGGCCTAAACGCGCTTGCAGTGATCGCCTTATCTATTCTCTTTATGCTCATGGCCGTATTCGCGATTGACTGGAAAGCAAGTAAAGAGTCAGCTTTGCCCCGCTGGTTGGTGACGACATTTTTTGTCACGGTTGGTTTTGCGTCGCCGTTGGCGACCTCAGTCACCTTGCGGGTTGAGCCAATGTTTCAAAATGCGTTTGTCGGGTTTTTCTTCACAACAGCGCTGGCCGGTCTGTTGATGTCCACGTTGTTATTGGCCAGGGCCCGCAATATGACACGGGTGGCTATTGCGTCGGCACTCGCTTTAGACTTGCAACAGCAACGAAACCAAGAGCAAGCCCGATTTTTAGGGATGTTGGCCCATGAATTCAAAACCCCGCTGTCCATCATCAAGATGGTGGTGGGTTCAGGCCAGCTAGACACCCGCTCGTCTGGCTATTCCGAAGACGCTATTCGAAATATCGATGCCTTGCTAGACAAATGTCTACAAGCCGAGACCCTTTTGGATGCCCCGCACATCACAGAGTCGATCACCTTGGACGTCGATGTGTTGATACGTGAAGTCGTGCAAAGCAGTAGCAAGCCCAATGCCATTACGGTGCGAGCCTCGGGCAGGGCGCTCGTTCGTTCTGATCCGACCTTGGTGCGAATTATTTTGGCTAATTTGGTCGATAATGCCCACAAATATAGCCAACCTGACTCAACCGTCGAGGTGTTGATTTCTGGGGCGGCTGACGAACGCTTAACGGTGCGTGTCACGAATACCATTGGGACATCTGGCGGTCCTGAAGCCGCGCGTGTATTTGAAAAGTACTACCGCACCGCAGGGGCAATGAGCCAAAGTGGGTCTGGGCTTGGATTGTATTTATCCAGACACATTGCTCGTCTGTTAGGTGGTGATTTGCGCTATCTCTCAGAAGGTCGGTTGATCCATTTTGACCTGGTCTTACTCAGAGAAATCAATGATCCTTAGGATGAACCGTGGCGTAAAAGAAAGGCCTGGGCATGCTTAGGCCGCAATCCTCGTAACCGCGTTATTGCGGCCACCGCGTCTTTGTCCAAGAATCGGGTAGGGCATTAGGGTCATGCGTCACAAAGATCACGCACTTATTGGCCATCCATGGTGTCATTTTCTCAATAATTGAGCGCACCAGAGGCGCTTCAAGGCCGCGAAGGGGCTCATCAAGCAAGACGACGTCTGGATTTTTGAGAAGCAAAGCGGCCAGTTGCAACCGTCTCGCTTGTCCGCCAGAGACCCGATGGCCACGCACACCAAGGGCATAATCCAAACCTTCGGGTGTGTCGTTCAACGTGCTTTCAAGGCCCACTACTGTCAAAGCGTCGATAAGTTGCTGGTCGTGGCGTTGCTGGTCAGTAACCTGTTGCAAGCCAGCTGATAGAAACGCCCGGATACTGATATTGATCAAGGAATCACCTTGCCCTAGGAAAGCCACCCTTTGATACCGCAGCGGGTCCGGTAATGACAGTAAGTCTTGTTCGCCAAGCAATACGCGACCCTCAATGGGTTCTAGTTCGCCAGCTAGCGTTTCTAGCAAACTGGTTTTACCGCTGCCGCTTTTGCCGTAAATCACATGCGGTTGCCCGGCACGGACAGTCAAAGAAAATCCAGTGGTTCCAGGGGATTTTTCGGGTTGGCGCGCACAAACCAAGGATTCAATCGACAGGTGTGGATGACTCGAACGGGTCTTGCCGCCTTCTGGCTGCACGGGCGTGGGCACGAGTGGTTGTGTTTCGCCCGACTCCAAATCTTGTAGGCCGATAGCGGCCTGTTCAGATTCGCCCACACGCCACAGCGCACCGGGTAGTGTGGCCATGGCCTCATTTAGGCCAAGGGTCATCAGACCCAAGAGTGCCAAAATCGCTGGCTCGACAGAACCCCAAGCCCACACCAAGACGAGCAATGTCATCAAAGCTGTTAAGGCCTGGACGGAGTGCTCGCCAAGGCTCGCGATAACCTCCTGCCTAGAAACGCGCGCCAGTTGTTGGGCGTCAATGAGAGCAAGCCGTTGGGCACTGTTTCGATTTTGCGCATTGGCAATCAGCTCAGCCATGCCGGCGAGATGATCAATGGTGGCGATACGCTGAGCAGAACGATTAATAATCAATTCTCGCGATTTTTCACGCCCTTTAAGCGCACTCCACCAAGCCACCGCAAAGATCAACACACCACCACCACCAATCAGCGTGGCAATCATGGCATCGCCCCAAATCGCCCCAATGGCGATCACGCCAATCAGCGTTAAAAAGGCTGACAGAAGGGGGCCAATCACACGGATAGGAATGCCATCTAGGGTTTCAACGTCAGAGAGCAGTCGATTCACAACATCCGCGAAACGGCGTTGATCAAGCGCCTTTGCCGGTTGAGACGATAATGCGCGAAAGGCCCGCGTGCGCAAATCAGCCAATATCCTTAGGATGGCCTCATGGCCAATCACACGTTCTGTATAGCGCCCTATGGTACGTAAAAGCGCTAACCCTCGAATCGCGGCGGAGGGGGTAAAGATATTTAGATTTAAGACCAGCCCCAAACCCGCCATGGCGCAGGCGGTGATGAACCAGCCCGACACAGCTAACAAAGCCGCACCAGAAAGCCATGTCACGGTTAAACACAAATAACTGACCGCTAGCCACGGGGCACGCGCACGATAGATCCCAAATAAATAGGCCCAAGGGGTCATGGCATGCTCACCATCGGCTCAGCTTCAATGCCACGCGAGGTCAGCGTCATGACGTGGTCACAGGCGGCAAGTAATTTAGGGTCATGTGTTGCCATAATTACCGCCGTATTTGTTTTGCGGGCGGCTTCTACGAGCGTGTCAATCAGGGCATTACGTGTGGTTTCGTCGAGCGCCGCGGTGGGTTCATCCAGCACCCATAAACGGGCACCTTTCAAAAGTGCACGAGCCAGGGCAACGCGCTGCGCTTGGCCACCGGAAACGCCTCGGTTTAGCTCGCCAATTGGTGTATCGAGTCCTTGCGGCAGGGAAGGATCAGGCAGCGTGATACCGGCGTCACGCAACACAGCCAGCAGCTTGTCGTCGGTGACGCTGTCTTGTCGGGCAAGTAATAAGTTTGCGCGCAGCGTCTCGTGAAACAAGTAGGGGCGTTGATTGAGCCAGGACCAATCTGATGCACGAGCAATGCGCCCCTCAGTTGGCGATAAGAAGCCAGCTACCAATGCCAGCAGGGTTGATTTGCCGCTGCCACTGGGCCCTGAAACACCCAGGATCTGACCCTCTTTGAGCGTGCATGACACGTTATGCAAAATCCAATCCGAGTCATTACCAAAACTAAACGACACGCGATTCATGTCTAGGCAGGTTTCATTGGGACGATCGCAGGGTTCCGGTTGATTCGACGTGCCGTGCGAATCAACCGGGCCGGGTAACCAAGGTGTTAGGCTCTGAGCGGCGGCTTTGGCCGCCGTCATGTCGTGGTGGGCTTGGGCCATCAGTCGCAATGGCAAAAAACATTCCGGCGCTAATAATAGGATAAACAAACCACTGGCCAATGTCAGTACGGCCGACGGCCCAAAAGTAAACAAACCAACCAGTGAAAATCCAATGTAAATAGCCAACAGACCAATGGAGACGGCACTAAAAAACTCTAGCGTGGCCGACGATAGAAAAGCCACACGTAAGACGCGCATTGACACACGCCGATACTCATTGGCTGCTACCTCGACGTCCGCGGCGGTTTCCTCGATGGCGCCTTGACGCCGTAACCAAGGTAGCGCCTCAAGGCGTTCCAACAAATGACTGGCCAAGGCCGCCTGCTTTTCTTGTTGAGACTGGTGCACACTCTCCGTGCCCCAGCCAATCAGTGCCATGAATACCGGGATGATGGGTGTGGCGAGCAGCAACAACAAACCGGCAATCCAGTCCACAGAAAAGACGATGGCGATAATGCAGAGCGGCACGATGACCGCGCTCAGGCGAGCTGGCAGGTACCGGGCTAGATAACCATGTAGTGCATCGATTTGCTCGAGGTATTGGTGCGCCCACCAAGCGGCGTTACCTTGAGTCGCGAGACCGAAGGGGCCAAGTTGGGTCGCGCTATCAAGTAATTGGGCTCTCAGGCGGGATCGAATGCGGGCAGACAAGGTCTGACCCATTCGGTCACGAAACAGGTGCGCAGCGTATCTAACCAATAATCCCAACAGTGCCATGGCCCACCACCAGCCAGGTGGTTTGCTTGCGTCGATGGCTGCATTGATGATCCAGGCGACTGGCAGACAAAAAAGAAGCAGTCCCACCACGCCTAAAAGGGAAGCCGCTGCAGCCCAGCGCAATTCGGGCTTAGCATCCTGTTTAAGCGTCTGCAAAAACAAGGCCGGCGTCCTTTCGGACGCCGGCCCCTGTGGCAATTGCGTCAGGGGTAGGGTGTCAGTGGTATCCACTCGATGCGGTGACCTTTCCTCGGAAGACGTAGTATGTCCATGCTGTGTACATCAGCACAAACGGAATCACAAATAGTATGCCAACTAGTAAAAAGACTTGACTTTCGGGTGCTGAAGCCGCGTCATGAAAGGTGTAATTAGGTGGCACCACATAAGGCCATTTACTAAACAACAAACCCGCGTAGAACAGAGCAAACAAGAGAATGGTGCCGATGAATGGTAAAGCATCGTGCTCTTTACGGATCCACTTCCATATTAACCCCGCTACAACAAGAGTAAGGGCAGGCATGATCCAAAGCCAGGTCACGTTACCAAACCAGCGTTCATAGACGTAGGTGTCTATCATCGGTGTCCAGATGCTGACAATCACAAAGAAGGCCATCATACCGAGTAAAAGTTGAGCAGCCCATTGCCGCACCTGCGCTTGCAATAGACCATCGGTTTTTAAAATCAGCCATGTTGCACCCAAAAGTGCATATCCCACCACCATTCCCAACCCAGTCATGACGGTAAATGGTGTCAACCAGTCGAAGGCCCCACCAACGTAACGGAAATTTTCTGTTTCAAATCCCTGAATATATGTGCCGACGACTGCGCCTTGGGCGAAGGTGGCGACCAAAGAGCCCCCACTGAACGCTATATTCCACATGCCTTTTTTTCCAGGCTCGGCCTTAAACCGGAACTCAAAAGCGATGCCACGAAAGATCAAACCCGCCAACATCAAGAAAACCCCAATATAGAGCGCCGGTAAAAAAACCGAATAGACCAATGGAAACGCTGCCAACAGACCGGCGCCGCCAAGAATCAACCAGGTTTCGTTACCGTCCCATACGGGTGCCACCGTGTTCATCATGATGTCGCGCTCCTCCTCGTTTCGAGCCAGGGGGAATAAGATACCGACCCCCAAGTCAAAACCATCTGCCAGCACATACATCAACACACCAAAACCAATGATCCCAACCCAAATATACGTAAAGTCATACATGACGGGCTCCTTAGGCGCTAAAAAACGAAGGGGTAGCAGAGGGCCGTTGCTGTGCGCCGCTAGGGTCAGCCGCTGACATTGGCCGTTTCGGGCGCCCCGTGTCTGACCCAGCAGGTTCAATATCAGCAATGCCCGCATTCACCAACTTGCGCATAAAGTGGATGCCAGCCGTAAAAACCACCGCATAAACCGCGCCATAGCCGATCAATGTCAACAGCGCCATCCAACCTTCTAAGCTAGGCGTTAGACCCTCTTGTATTGTCATCATGCCGTAGATGAGATAGGGCTGGCGTCCGATTTCAGTCACAAACCAACCCGCCAACACGGCAATAAAAGGGGCTGGAATCATGAAGGTGAGTAGCCTAAGAAATCGCTTTGACTCCATGAGGGTTCCGCGCCAAACCTTGAATGCACCCCACAGCCCCACCAGAATCATCAGCATGCCGATGGCAACCATGACCCGGAAACTCCAAAACACCATAAACACCGGCGGTTGCTCTTCTCTCGGAAAGGCATCAAGTCCCGTGACAGTGCCATCCGCTGAGTGTGTCAGGATCAAGCTGGCTAGTTTAGGGATGCCGATTTCGAAATGGTTGGTTTGAGCCTCTTGATCAGGAATCGCGAAAAGCAATAAAGGCAACCCCGATTCGGTTTTCCAGGCACCTTCCATGGCCGCCACTTTCGCAGGTTGATTCTCTAGTGTGTTCAGACCATGCGCATCACCAACAAACAGTTGCAAGGGGGCAATCACAGCCAACAACACCAAAGTCATTTTTAATGCTTTTGAGGCCGTCTCAACCGCGTGCCCTCGCAAAATGTAGAGTGCTGAGACACCTGCGACAACAAAACCACCGGTCAAAAATGAAGCCAGGCCCATGTGAGCAAAGCGGTAGGGGAAGGATGAGTTGAAAATGGCTTGGGTCCAGCTCGTGACATGAATCATGCCATCGCGCATTTCAACCCCGGCCGGTGTATGCATCCAAGAATTGGCCGACAAAATCCAGAAAGTAGAAATGAATGTACCAATGGCCACCATGTATGCAGACAAGAGGTGTAAGCCTGGCGGCACTTTGTTACGACCAAAAAGCAATACGCCTAAAAAAGCCGCTTCTAGGAAAAAAGCGGTCACCACTTCGTAGGCTAGGATTGGCCCTAAAAAGTTGGACGCTGTATAAGAAAAGTTACTCCAGTTGGTGCCGAACTGAAAGGCCATCACCAAGCCTGACACCACTCCCATGCCAAAAACCACTGCAAAAATCTTGATCCAGAAACCCGCAAGTCGCTCCCAATGCGGATTCTTTGTACGCCAAGCCAGGGTCTCTAAAACCGCAATGTAACTGGCCAAACCAATCGTGAAGACCGGAAATATGGCGTGAAATGAAACCACAAAGGCAAACTGCAGGCGCGATAGGAAAAGAGGATCAAGTTCCATGAGAGGCTCCGAGTGTCGCGTGGGCCCACAAAACAACGATTCACCTAAATCAACGCCAATCAGTGTTGAACCCAACACACCTATTTTAAAACACCAGTAGGGAAAACGATTGATTTAGGTCAAGGTTATAGGGGTTTCTGATACATTTCACGCGTTGCGGCATCTAAAAAGCAAGGATTGCTTGAGAAAAGTCATCTGTTGCTTTGCTCCAGTGGTTCCATAGAACAACCTAGAACGAACTGTCAGGTACTTTATGACTGAAGGGTTTTTTTTTGGTTCCAGCTTGCGCAAGATCCCCTTGAGTCTGAAGGGCGATCAAGTGCTGCAACATATCGACAACGAGAATGAAAACAACGCCTAGCCTGTCTATGAAAAGAGGGGGACAGGTATTGAGCGGCCTAGGCCGTCCCTTGAGGTGGCGTCGCCTCTGTCGCCTCTGTCCCCTTTGTCCCCTCGGTCCCCTTCGTCCTTCTAAGAGCCCTTTACCGCCTAACGCGCTCCGGATTCTCTTCATAGGGCGGACTGTAAATCACCAGTAATTTCACGGGTGTGCTCGAGGTGACTTGAAACAGATGTAGGGCGTCGGCCGGGAAGAAACACGTATCGCCAGGCGCCATATCAAACGATTCGCCGTCTACCTCGACATGCGCGGTGCCCTCGAGTAGATAACAGACCTGTTCAATACTCGGATGGGCATGGGGCAGGGCGCCGCCTGATTGGCCCAACGTGCCTAGAATAACCTCCATGTGTTTGGCTCCGACGTTGTGTCGGGAAATCAGTCGCTGGTTACTGGTTTCGGTATGGTTTGCAGGGTGGTACGGCTCAACATCAGCCTGACGCACCAAATATTTAGATGTCATGGTGGTTGCATTCCTCGTCATCACGGGCGATCGACTGATTCGCGCCATTTAAGTAGTTTCTTGATTCCCTCAGGCATTGTCACCTTGGGCTGCCAACCGATGGCTGCATGAGCCTTGTCGTGCGGGATGTGGAAGGCACCACCCGACGTCAGCCGGACCTTTCCAGGTGGGTCGGGTCGCAGCTCAGGCTTTAAATCGCTACCGCAATAATCGAGCACCAATTGAATCAACTCCCCTGTGGTCACTGGCGCTGGGCCTGAAATGTTCATCGCTGTATCGGTGCTTGGGCTTTGCAAAGCCTTCACATTGGCGCGCGCGACATCAGTGACATACACAAAATGTTTGGTCTCACTGCCATCACCTGGCATAACGGGTGCCTTGCCTGCTTTGACTTGATCGTAGGTATCCATGATGTAGAGCGCATTCGCTGCCCGATAGTGCTGGCGTTCGCCGTAAACCGTCGAGTAGCGTAAGACTAGGTAGTCCAAACCACGCTGTTGGTAATAAGTGCGGCACAGTTGTTCACCCATGATCTTGGAAGCACCATACAGAATGGCTGCCGGCGGCGCTCCCTTGGAATGGAAGCTCAGGTCTTCATGCAGCGCCCCTTTAATGCCATCTCCATAACCATAGACGGCGTTCGAGGAAGCGAAAACCACTTTCTTCACCCCATTGATGGCGCAGGCCTCTAAGATATTTTGAACGCCGCGAAGATTCACATCAACGGCGTTCCAAGGTGTTTGTGAAAAACCCAGTGTCATATAGGCCGCTAGTTGGATCACGCCATCAACGCCTCGAGTGGCTTCAATGATCTCTGGCAAGCGCATCAAGTCGGCTTTGACCAAGCGCACGCGATCGTTGCTTTCTAGGTGCTTGATCGCATCGGCTGACCCAAAAGAAAAGTTATCCAGGAGAATCACTTCTTTGGCACCGGCAGCCAATAACTGATCTGCGGTATGTGAACCAACCAAACTCGCTGCACCTGCAATCAGGATGACTGACTGTGATAAATCCAAAGCCTGACCTTTGGCGAATGTTTCCGTCATGACGTAATTCCCTACTATTTGACAATTAATTGATTAAAATTAACATCAAGCCTACCCACGTGAAACATATTTGCGTTCAGGAAACCAAATGAAAACTGATGTCAAAGCTTCTGCTACCTATGTGCGGTTCTTGAATCTGGTTCAAGCTATTCGTGAATTACCCACGTTTCCGTCGGTTGATCCCGTTGAGGAGAGGCTCTTGCACGCCCTAGCGGCCGCTTGGCACAAAAACCATCGCGTCACCGTACTCGAGGCGATGCGCTTGGCCGTTGATGTCTCTCCTACAACGTTACACCGACGATTAAAGTCGTTGCGTTCCAAAGGACTTTTGGCCTTGAAGGTTGACGATACTGACACCCGTATCAAGTACGTTGTGCCTACAAAAAAAACAGATCAGTACTTTGCTGCCTTCGGAGAGTGTTTAGAAGCGGCTGGGCGCACATAAACGTGTTTGCAACGCTTCGTCCACCATCGGTGGCCCCAACGGCGATGGCGATGCAATTCTCATGCGTCGTCTTGCTATGGGTTGGTTTGTTTTTGCTGAACGATTGGCTGTTTGATCAGCTCGAGTTTTCTGAGCACGTCAGTTGGATTTTTTTACCAGCTGCCCTACGAATGATCGCCGTCTTGGTCATGGGCTGGGTCGGTGTTGCCGGTATCTTTGTGGGTAGCATCGTGACGAGCGTATACGTGATGGGTCAGATCGATCCAAGTCACGTCCTTATCGTTTCTGCGCTCTCCGCGTTGTCACCAACCCTGGCTTTGTTGCTGTGCGCGCATGGGTTTGGGGTGCAGGCCAATTTGGTTGGGTTGTCTGCCTCAAAACTACTGATTTTGGGTGTCGTGGCGGCGAGTTTCACGGCTGTCCTACACAACATTCACTTTTTTCTATCCGGGCAAGTGGATGTCTTCAGCGAGAGCCTCATTGCGATGTTTGTTGGCGACTTGACTGGGACTTTGGTTGTCCTCTATGGCGCCAAGGCACTATTGATGGCTCTTCCCTTAAGCAATACATCCCGATCTGCTTGATCTGGCTGGCTTGGTAGCGCCCCCAAAAACCGAATCACACGCCATGAGTTAATCCGCCTGCATGGGGCGTTAGAGGATGCGATCGTTCTGCGCTTCGTTCTGCGCTTTGTCGGTAGGTGACACGGGTGGTAGCATGAAGGCAAGCCTTAGCCGTCCAAGGCTCGCCCATAACTATCGGCGTGCATAAGCCGGTGTTTTACTGTGTTTAAACATGCCTACGGGTGTTCTTGGGCCAAACATAGGAAGAATCACGCTGCCATGGCAACGATATTCACCCCCCTTGACGAATTTATCAGGCCGGCTGAGCCCGCTGAATCCGCACGACCCCTACAGTACGGATGGGGGCAAACCCCCGTCGGCCAAGCATTGTTGGCCTGGGACGAACAAGGCGTCAGGTCGTTGATTCTGGCGGCCACGAATAAAACAACATCACTGAATCTGCTAGTGGCTTCCCATCCCGAGGCGGATTTGCGCGCTAGCCAGCTACAAGCAGCAGATTTCTTAAAAGCCTTCTTTGCCGGTCATCGCCCCTTGCCGTTGTCGTTGGAGGGCACGGCGTTTCAACGGGCTGTTTGGCGAGGCCTAATGGACTTGGCATTTGGCGAGGTGGTCAGTTACGCTGCTCTCGCGCAACGGCTTGGTCGGCCCTCGGCTGCTCGTGCGGTGGGTAATGCCCTCGCGGCGAACCGAATTGGATTCTTGGTGCCCTGTCATCGAGTGGTGCCAGCCACCGGTGCTATCGGCCAGTTTCGATGGGGCAGTCAGACCAAAGCTGCTTTGTTGGCTTGGGAACAAGAGAGCCAATCACCCCAGGTCTTCACGGCCCATCAGTGCTGATGGGCCGAACCAATAAAAAACGAAACAAGACAGCGATCAAGCGACGTTTGAAAAAGTTTGGTGTCCGCTATTGGGTCAAATGGACCCTTTTGCTCGGTTTTGCAGCGCTTTTTTTGTATCAAATTGCAGTGTTTTCTCAGGTGGTTTGGTTTCGCTGGTTTGATCCGCAGACCACCGCCTTCATCCAAACCGAACATCGGCGCCTGGCTAACCTGGCGCCACCCAAAACAATCACGCAAATCTGGGTGCCTTATCAAGACATCTCAACCTACGTAAAGCGGGCCGTTATTTCTGCTGAAGATACGGGGTTTGTTGATCACCGAGGCATCGAGTGGGAAGCCATTGAGAGAGCGTTTTTTGCGAACGTTGAGTCTGGTGAAGTGCGCTTTGGTGGATCAACTATTACGATGCAGCTCGCGAAAAATCTCTTCCTCTCCTCCGATCGCAGTTACATACGAAAAGCCCAAGAGGTGATCATCACCCTCATGATCGAGGCCGTGATGGATAAGCAGCGCATCCTTGAGTTGTATCTAAACGTCGCCGAATGGGGTGTTGGGGTGTTTGGTATTGAGGCGGCCGCCCAACACTACTACAAACGACCCGCCGCTCGGCTAACGGCACGCCAAGCGGCTTGGTTGGCATCTATTCTGCCATCACCCAAACGGTATGATCTCAATCGCCAGTCACGTTGGGTGGAACGCAAAACAGGCATTCTTTTGCGTCGAATGCCACAAGTTCAGGTTCCACCGAACTAAACCAAACCAAACCAAACCAAATCCAAACCGAACCCAAACCTACCCTTGCTTGGTTCTTAAAGGATCAGTCATCGGCGTGCTTGCGATCGAAATCCCAAACCGCCTCAAAGCCCATCAACTTACTGAATGACTCAAAGTTATAAAGCTGGTCAGTCACACTCAACGAGCTGCCTTCTTCTTTAAGCGCGCCGTAGACGGACTCCAAGGCTTTGCCCATGGCTAAAAATCCCGTACCAGGGTAGATCGCCATCTTAAAGCCCATTTCTTCCAGTGCTTGTTTGGAAAACAAGGGTGTGCGACCGCCTTCCACAACATTAATCAAAACAGGCACATCAAATGTTTGGGCAATTTTGGCCATTTCCTCGGGTGTCTCGGGCGACTCGACAAACAAAATATCGGCGCCGGCATTGCAGTAAGCCTCAGCGCGGCGAAGCGCCTCATCAAGGCCAAGCGTGGTGCGCGCATCTGTGCGCGCCACAATCAAGAAATCACTGCTGTCACGGGCTTCACATGCCACTTGTATTTTCTTGACCATGTCCTTCATCGCAATCACTCGACGCCCAGGTGTGTGACCACACTTTTTAGGGAATTCTTGGTCCTCAAGCTGTATGCCCGTGACACCAGCAGCCTCGTAGCCGCTCACCGTCTGCGCCACGTTTAACAAACCGCCATAACCCGTGTCGCCGTCGGCGATCAGCGGTGTCTCGGTGCCCTGTGCAATCGCGCCGGCGCGATTCACCATGTCGGTATAGGTTGCCAACCCAGCATCGGGTATGCCGAGGTATGAAGCCACCGTGCCGTAGCCCGTCATGTAGAGCGTGTCGAATCCCATTCGGTCGGCCAATCGCGCTGAAATCATTTCAAAGACACCGGGCGCGACAATCAACCCCGGCTGGGACAAGCGTTGACGAAACTTGGTGCGTTTGGCTTGGGCAGTGGTTTGGTTTTTCACGAAGAGGCTCCAGTGGCAGGCATTTTTAGACGTTGAGTTATTGTATACACCGGCAAATATCGTGTGGCGTTGGTTGAGGTGCAACAGGTTTGTCTCAGCCGAGGCGGTAGGGGAAAATACTGGCCATATGGTTGCGCTGCTCGATGTGCTTCTTAGGTGTGTCAGGGCGGTCGGGTGAAGAAGAATAAGAGAAAGCCCCGAAGGCCGAGAAAGCTCCCTAAGACCAGCGCGATTAAGCACAGTCTTTTGGGGTGCTCGTTTTCAAAACGCGTCGCTCACGACGTAGTTAGAGACGTCACTAACACCGTATAACTTCCTAGTTAACGTCTTTAACTACGCCTTTCAAGCTGGTGTTGACATCGATCAGCACCGGGCCTTGTAGGGCGCGTGCCTTCGCAATAATGGCCTCGACCTGATCGAGTTGGTCAATGCGCATCGCCTGCATACCAAAGCTTTTGGCCATTTCGACAAAGTCCGGGTTGAATAATGTCGTGCCGCTGGTGCGGCTTGGGTAGTGCTCCTCTTGGTGCTTGCGAATCGAGCCGTAGGTGCGGTTACTTGAAACAATAAAAATAATGGGTAATTTGCGCTCGACCGCCAAAATCATTTCTTGACCCGTCATGAGCATGCCACCATCACCGACCATGCAAATCACTTCTCGTTCGCCATCTCTGAGGGCACTGGCCAGTGCTGATGGCACGCCGTAACCCATGGCGCCAGCCAGTGGTGACATCAATCGACGGCCTGCCGTGAAAGGGGCGTAGCGGTAAACCGGGGCAGCAAACGTACCCGCATCCAAACAAATCGTGGTGCGATCTTTGGCGCCATCCATGATCGCCTTGACGATTTGACTGAATTCAACGCCGTCAGTGGCCGTTTGTTGGGGCCAAGTCATGTAACCCTCGCGAAATACTCTCCAACGCTCACGCCATGCCGAGTCAGAGGGTTTGGGCGAGGGGGTATGCGCCACCAAGGCATTGACCAATTCAATCGGATCGGCGACAAGCGGAAAGTCAGCTTCGGTGTCCCACCCAATCACACGGCTGTCTGGATAGCAATGGATCAATGTTTGGGCCGCTTGGCCGTAGGCTGGGAATTGATAGTTTTGAGTGGTGATGTCGCCCAACCGAGTCCCCAAGGCGAGCACCAAATCAGACTCAGCGAGCAAGGCCATTTGGTTGTCTGGATTGGCCAGACCCATGTTGCCGCCGTAGAGCAGGTGGTTGTTTTCAAACAAATCCTGGCGCCGAAAGGTCACCACCACAGGCACCTGAAAGTGCTCAGCAAAGGCCTTTAGCGCCTCACGTCCGCCCGGGCGCTCGAAACAGCCACCCGCCAAAACCAGCGGTTTATTGGCAGCGGAAATTTGCTCAGATAAGGTATTTAACATCGCGGGGGTCGGAATCCCGGCTATTTGGCGCTGTTGCTTGAATGTGGGCACAGGCACTGACTGTTGCTGAATATCCTCAGGCAACACAATCACCACAGGACCACAGGCCCCCGAGGTAGCGATGCGCACAGCTTTGGCGGCGGTTTGCGCGAGCTCCTCTGGCTTACGGCACTCAAACACCCACTTGGCAATAGACCCAAACATGCGTTGGTAATCGATTTCTTGAAAGGCTTCACGCCGTAGGTCTTTCTCGGCGACCTGTCCCACCAACAAAATAAACGGCACCCCATCCTGTTGTGCCGTGTGAACGGCAATGGCGGCGTGTGACGCGCCAGGCCCTCGGCTGACCATGGCCACCCCTGGGTGGCCTGTTAGGCGCCCATCGGCCAAGGCCATAAAGCCCGCGCCGCCCTCGTGACGACAAGTCACTGTGTCTATCTGCGGAAAGTCAACCAAGGCATCTAACACCCCAAGATAGCTCTCACCAGGCACCAAAAAAACACGGTCTACACCAGCTTGTGCCAAGACTTGAAGCAGCGCGTGGCTGGACGTAAAGGGCTTGCTCATTAAAAAAACTCTCCGTTAGGGGGTGAATTAGATGTTTGATGGCTAATTAAGTCACCGATGATGCCGTATTCTGACCAACGGAAGACCTTCGCACAACCAGGCTAGTAACTGTTGTTGCATACAGTACTGTATTGATGTACAGTACTTAAAACATGATGGAAACAACAGGAGTCAAGCCATGACAGCATTCACCCAGACAGGTACCATGATCAACCCCGTGGTTTTGGGTCGTCAACCAAAAACCAAAAGCGAAGCACAAGCCATGCGATCAGACGTGGCCTTGGTGCTCTTTTGGGCGGCTTTGGTGCCAGGCTTGATGTGGCTCGGCGCGATTGTCGGGTTTTGATGTGTGACTAAATCGATAGCGATTTAGGCTACACTATGACCCTGATTCGTATCCTCTGCCCAGCAACTGCGATCTAAATGGTTTAAATCGTAGATAAAAAAAGTGGGTTGCCTGTATCAATATGGGTAGCCATCGCGACTGCTGAGAGCAAGATACCCATGGAGCCATAAATGAATTTGATCGCGATTTTAGAGCAAGAAGAACTTGCTCGACTGATGGAAGGCAAGACCATGCCTGAGTTTGGGCCAGGCGACACCGTTGTTGTTAACGTTAATGTGGTTGAAGGCGCTCGCAAACGGATTCAGGCCTACGAGGGCGTTGTCATTGCGCGCCGTAACCGCGGATTAAACTCCGGCTTTACCGTGAGAAAGATTTCGTCCGGCGAGTCAGTCGAAAGAACATTCCAGTTGTACTCACCGCAAATCGCTTCTATCGAAGTTAAGCGTCGCGGTGACGTGCGTCGAGCCAAGTTGTACTACCTGCGTGATCGTTCGGGTAAGTCGGCACGTATTAAAGAGAAGCTGATTCGGCGCAAGTAATTTGGCGCAAGTAAATTGTTGCAAGTAAGTCGGCGCAACTAAGTCGACGCAACTAAGCCTGATGCACCACACACCCAAGGGTCCTTGTGTGGCAGCAGCTTGTTATTTGAAAAAGCACCCGCAGGGTGCTTTTTCTTTTTCTTTTTCTTTTTTGTCATTTGTTTTTTGTTCAAGAACAGGACACGCAGCATAGAATCCGCAGCACTGAACCCACGCGTTATTTTGTTTGGTAAGTGACACCATGAACACACCCGTTGAGCCACGTCCTCGCAAGGTAGTGAGACCTACCTTCGATCCTAAAACACAGCCTTGGCGTGTTTCTGATGCAGAATTTTGTGTGCTGCCTAGCCTGCACCTGCAGCCGGCTTTTGTGCGGCAGGTATTGGGGGCTCAGATCGAGCGGACGTTGTCTTTGCCTGATGAGCGTGCGTTAATATCACCCGCTCTTAACCGTCCACTTATCGAAGCAGCCGTGTTGGTTCCATTGGTCATGCGAGAGCAGGGGTTAACTGTCCTGCTAACCCAACGCACTGACCATCTCTATGACCACGCGGGCCAAGTCAGCTTTCCCGGTGGTAGGGTCCAGGCCGACGATGCCAACCCCATTGCCACGGCCTTGCGTGAAACCGCAGAGGAGACGGGACTGCTCGCTGAGCACTTGGATGTGCTCGGTCATTTGCCACGCTACTTCACCGGCACGGGATTTGCCATCACGCCGGTAACAGCCCTGGTTCGTCCGAGCTTTACCCTCACACCCGATACTTTTGAGGTGGCCCATGTCTTTGAAGTGCCGCTTTTTCATCTGACTGATCATCGCAACTATCGCTACCACGAGGCCCTTTTGCCAGACGGCCAAATCCGTCGCTATTACTCACTCGATTGGGATGGTTTTTTTATCTGGGGGGCAACAGCGGCCATGCTCAGGGGCATGTATCAGGTTTTAGCGGAAGCCTTCTCAGCCAATAATCGTCCATAGAGTTGGTGGCGTTTGGCGTCAACCAAGCCTTGGGCTAAGGCGTCTAGCACGCCACAACCCGGTTCGTGCTGATGCGAGCAGTTATAAAAACGACAACGCGCCTTGTGCACATCAAACTCTGGAAACCCCCGTTCGATATCGGCTGGGCTTAAGTGCGCCAACCCAAACGCCTGTACACCGGGTGAATCAATAATGTGACCCACTTGGTTGGGTAAATGATAGAGACGGGTGGTTGTCGTGGTGTGTTTGCCGGCATTCAGTGCCACCGAATGCGCCTGAGTGAAAGCCTGTGCGTCAGGTACCAACGCGTTCAGTATGGTCGATTTTCCCATTGCGCTTTGACCCAATAACAAACTGGTTTTGTTGGCCAAGACAGGTAAGAGCCGATTGTTAAGTGAGACAGGGTCTTTGGCCTGCAGTTCAATCGTTGGCACGCCGAGCGCCACATAAGGCAGTAGCCGTTGACGGGCTTTTTCCAGGCCTGAGTCCAGGTCAATTTTATTGAGCACAATCACAGGTGTCACATCCGCGGCCCACGCGCCTGCCAAGGCACGGCCTAAAAGGTCATCAGAAAATGGCGGTTCAACAGCCACCACAATCAACAGCTGATCAACATTGGCGGCGAACTGTTTGGTGCGCCATTCATCAGAGCGGTAGAGTAGGTTTTTTCTTGGATGAACGGCGAGCAAATAACCCTCGGTCTCGCCATCAAGCGCCACATCAACGACGTCACCGACTGCCGCTTCGTTGCGCTTGCCTTTTGGGTAACAACGCCGCGTTTCGCCCGATTCGAGTTCAACAATGTAATGCCTGCCGTGTGCACCAATGACGCGTGCGCGGGTGGTTGCCTCGCTCATGCGCTCATGCGCTCACCAGCTGACTGATACGAATGCTGGCGGGAGGGTGAGTGTCATAAAAAGCAGAATGCAAGGGATCAGGCGTCAACGTCGCGGCATTGTCATCAAACAATTTCACCAACGCAGAAACCAATTGCGTCGCTTCGCTTTGTTCGGCAGCGAACCGATCGGCCTCAAACTCGTCTTTACGCGACAGCCAGCTCATGAGCGGGGTTAAGGCGAAGGTAAAGACAGGCACCACCAGAAAAAATAACAACAGGGCCATGGCATCATTACTGGCCGTGGCGTTAGGTGTGACGCCCAAACCTTCATAAAACCACGCTTGGCCCGCGAGATAGCCCAGCACAGCAAACATGACGAGTGAAGCGATAAATGACACCACCAAGCGTTTGATGATGTGTTTATGTTTGAAGTGACCGAGCTCGTGGGCCAAGACCGCCTCAATTTCCTCGGGCGACAATTTCGATAGCAACGTATCAAAAAATACAATCCGTCTGGATTTACCGAAGCCGGTGAAGTAGGCATTGCCGTGGGCCGAGCGTTTGGAGCCGTCCATCACAAACAGACCTTGGATAGCGAAGTCACAGCGTTTGGCCAGCGCCTGGATACGGTCTTTAAGGCTGGCGTCGGTAAGCGGCGTGAATTTATTAAACAGCGGTGCAATCCAGGTTGGAAAAATAAGCATGACTAAGAGATTAAAAACCGCCCAACTCGCCCAGGCCCAAACCCACCAGTAAGTACCGGCGGTCTGCATCAACCAAAGAATAAGTAGCAACAACGGCAAGCCCAGCACAGTGGCCACCAAAAGTCCTTTAAAACCATCGGCTAGAAACAAAGCCACCGTCATGCGATTGAAGCCGAATTTGGCTTCCAATTTGAACTGGCGATACAGCGTGAAGGGCAACTGTACGGCCGAGAGGAACGCCACCACAATGGCCACTAGCGCGACTTGTCGCCATAGGTCATCGGCGATTGATCCGATGAGAAGGGCGTCAAACCAAGCCAAGCAGCCTCCAAGGGTGAGCCACAGCAGAATCGCGACATCAACAAGCCCTTCGGTGATCCGTAATTGGGTGCGTTGCACGGTGTAGTCCGCGGCTCGTTGATGACTAGATAAGCGAATCTTTTCTGAGAATGCCGCGGGGACCTGACCCCGGTGCTGGCTCACATGAGCGATTTGACGTTTTGCCAACCAAAAGCGTACGCTTGCACCCGCCAAAAGAAAGGCCAGAAACAATACCGTCAGGGTCAGTGCATCCATATGCGAAAATAGATCCAATTCAAAAGTGTGCTGAGTCATTCCAATGACAGTCACCGCAGTCTAACCAACATTTTAGACTGCCGCACCCCTAAACCCCGATTACCAATAGGTTGATGCCATGACACAACGCCCTGATGTAAACACAGACAACGCGCCCACCCCTCAGAGTGGCGCCACCGCAGCGGTTCGTTCCGAGATGCGGTTGGTATGGGTGGACATGGAAATGACGGGGCTAGACCCAGAAAAGGAACGCATCATTGAGCTTGCAGCCGTGGTGACTGAGCCTGATCTGACGATCGTAGCCGAGGCCCCGGTGCTGGTGATTCACCAATCTGACGAATTGTTGGCCGCCATGGATAAGTGGAATCAATCAACCCACACCAAAAGTGGTTTGATCGAGAAGGTCAGGGCGTCAACACTCACCGAGGCACAAGCCCAAGCACAAATGGTCGATTTTCTGTCGCAATACGTGCCGGCCGGCAAGTCCCCCTTGTGCGGCAATACGGTCAGCCAGGATCGCCGTTTCATGTACCGCTACATGCCAGATTTAGAGACCTATTTTCACTATCGCACGATTGATGTGAGCACCATCAAGGAATTGGCTCGACGCTGGCAGCCATCCCTTTTGAAGGGGTTTGTCAAACACAGTAAACACGAAGCATTGGCTGACATCCACGAATCCATCGAAGAGCTGCGCTACTACCGCGAGCACTTCATTAAAGTTTAGGTCTTATTGCTTAGTGCTTAGGGCTTAGGGCTAGGTCTAGGTCTAGGTTTAGAGCCTAAGTCGCTTGTTGTTTTAGGCGCCGCGCGCGCTGCCTGGGTTTGTGCCTCACGATGTACTGGTACCAGAACACTAAGAGGATTGAAGAGGAGCTAAGCCCGACGGCGGCCATGAGCCACATCGTGGACGCACCCACAGGGGCATCAGCCAATATCCATTGACGCAGGGGCTCCATGTAGCCTTGACCAGGACCAAAACCCAAGTACCAACCGCCACCGAGTCCAATCACCGTCAGCGTGACGGTTTGCATGATCAAAGGCACCATTGCGATTTTGTGTGCCCGCAACAGATAGACGTTGGCACAATGCATCGCATCGATGACGTGAAACCAAGGCAGGATGACTAACAGCGAGAGCGCAATCGTAGCAACTGCGGGATCGCTGGTGTAGACCGAAACAATCTCTTCCCTAAAAAAGTACAGCACCAGTGCCGTCATCAGGGCGCCAGCGAGCGCCACGCCAATACCGGTCATGCCGGTGCGATGAGCCAACTCGGGATCGCCCGCGCCTAGGGCCTGAGCGGTTTGGGAGGCACTCGAGATACCGATAGCCAAAGGCATCATGTAGCAGAAGGCAGCCAAGTTAGACGTGATTTGGTGGCTACCCATGACGGTGGTGCCTTCGCGTGCGATAAATAGCGCCATGAAAGTAAAGGCGGCGACCTCGACCACATAGGAAGCACCCATGGGTAAACCAAGCTTCAGAATCTCGCCAATACCACGCAGGTTGGGGCGTCGCCACCTCAGGTCAAATTGCCGGTAATAGGGTTGTCGCAAGATCCAGAAAGCAGCGATACCAAGGCTTAACCAAAACACCAGCGCTGAGGCAATACCGGCGCCCACGACACCGAGTTCGGGTGCACCGAGATTGCCAAAAATCAAGACCCAATTAAGTAGCGCTTTGACCAACACGCCCACGATATTGATCATCATGATCATTTTTGGTCTTGAAACAGCGTTGGCCAATGAATAAATCACCCGATACATCAGTGCAGCGGGTAGACCAAAAGACAAAGCCAGAAGGTAGTTCCCCAAACTTTCCCGCACGCCCGGATCGACGGGTCCTGAGAGCGACAACCAGAGATCAGGAAAACTCAGTACAAAGCCACCAAAGACCGACAAAATAATCGAAACCCAAAGCCCTTGGCTAAACGAGTGGCTGATTTCCATGTAACGCTTGCCACCAAAGGATTGCGCCTGAATGGGAATCAAGGCGTGCATCACGCCCATCAGGCCGATGAAAACAGTGATGTAGATGGCAATACCCAAGGCGAGCGCCGCGAGGTCAGTTGGGCTGGCGTGCCCTGCCATCGCCGTGTCTAAGACACCAAAGGAGATGCTGGCCCATTGGCTGACCAAGATGGGCCAGCTTTGTTTGAGAATGCCGCTAAGTGGACTTCTCGCTGGCCGCACAGCAGATGTTGCCGCGGCTTCTGTCATGGGGTAGGTACGATCTCTAGGATTCGGTAGCGATCAAATCGATCAGCCCCGCGAGAGCCTGTCCATAACGTGCGCGCATTGGTGTCAAAGCCGGCTTGCCTTAGCCGCAGACGCTCTGCGGTGGTTTGTTGCAGTATCAACGCACAATCAGGATTGCGCGTCACCTCGATGCCGTCAAACACATACAGTGACGCTTGGGCGCCGAGTGAAAGTCGGGTCGATTGGAGGCAGGCTGTTCGTCCGGTCGTCTGCCGTTGTTGTTCGATAACCGCCTTGATGTCAGCTGACATGGGCCGGTAGCTGCGCACATAGTCAACGGTAGGCAGCCACAGCAGAACCAACAAAATCCACGTACTTGTCAAGCCGCCCGCACAAAGCAACGCACCCCGCCAAGCCATCTTCGGGTGCATACGTAACCGCCACATCACAAACCCTAGCCAGACCAGCGTGATCACCAAGCCCATGGCCACGGCACCCCAAGAAATCTGACTCTCGTAGCCCACTGTTTGACGGGCGATATTGTTAGCTATGCCTGTTGGTAAACCGGTTTGCTGTGCCAGCCAACCCAACCAGACACAGATGACCGTGACAGAAAAGCACATCAAGGCAAACCAGTCGATCGCGTTCACCACAGCCCGTCGCAATGTTGGCACCGAGAACGCCGCCAGCATGGCGCATGGCACAGTCAGCGCCATGTAATCCATTTCACCGGGGGTTTGGGTGAACCCGATATTGATCAGTTGCGCCACCAAGAAGGCGGTTGGTACCCAAATATGGGGGGCAGTGAAGTGGTTACGCCAGTTCCAAATCGCCAAAAAGGCCAATGGCCAAGTCGGCCAGGTAAACCAAGGCAAATCGCGCAGGACTTTTAAGTGCGTCTCAAGGGTGCCCCAACCCCATTGGGGCCGATTCCAGTACCACCAGTCGGTAGCCCACGTCGCACTGGCCTGTTGGACAACATAAAACCAACCCAAGACGCTTAGGGTGGCTAGCGTCAATCCTAGCAATGTGGCCACACGCATCTTCACATTCGCCAACGGCATGGCCAGTACCAATAGGCTTCCTAAAAGGAGAGGTACACCACTCATGCTGCCGGCCGTTAGAAAGCCGCCAGCCACAGCCAATGCCATTAGGATGGCGCCCTGTCCGAGGCGTTCGAACAAGCGGATGGCACCCAATAGGGCGAGCGCTTGAAACGCCAATAAGACAGGGGCCTCAGACGTTTCGTGGGTGCGCAAAAGAATACCGACAGTGGCAATCAAAAACAGCACGCTCATGTCAGCGAGCAACCGCCCGTACTGAGCCTCCTTGGGCTCGCCGCCAAACGGCAGCGCCAGAGGCTGCGCCTCGGGCCGTCTACCAGCGAAATAGCAGGCATACCAAAGGGCGCTGAGCGATCCGATCAGCCAAACCAAAGTCGCCAAGCGCGCCGCAATGATTTCACTGAAAACAGAGCCAAAAACAAACACGAACGCACCGCCCACCCAAACCATGAGCGGACCACCCTCTGGTAAGGCGGCTTGACCGATGTGAGGAAATAGCCAAGCCAATCCACCGTCTTTGACCGCTGTCATCATGGCGGCCAAGCCAACCACATCGTCTGTTTTCCAGGGATCGCGGGCAAATAGGCCGAGCAGGGCGTAGAGCAGCACCACACCAACGAGCACAAGCGTTGACAAGCGCGAAGTCGCTAAGGCAGTCAAGCGGGCTGGGGTGGGTTGGTTTAGCGGCACGGGTGTAATGACTGATAAAAAAAGCAATCGAACGACAATTTTACGCTGGGACTAAGAGATTCGTTTGTGCGGGGTCAACAACTGGACTGACAACTTGATCAACGCCCCACAAAACAAAAACGGGCAACCGCTAGGCTGCCCGCTTCACCTCCCGAACCGAGATATTACTCGGCTGCGGGCTTGGCACGTGTACCTGATGTGCGAGCAAACCGCTGGCGGAACTTCTCTACGCGACCTGTTTCCACGATACGCGTCTGCGCACCGGTGTAGAACGGATGCGACTCAGATGTCACGTCACACTTAAAAAGCGGGTAGGTGACGCCGTCAATTTCTGTTTTATCGCGGCTCGACAGGGTCGAGCGAGTGATGAAACTATTACCGGTTTGTTGGTCAATGAACACAACATCGCGGTATTCGGGGTGAATGCCTTCTTTCATGGTCTTTCCTTTTCGTCCCGCTCCCAAGCCCGCGGATTTCGCGTTCAGGATCAAGCAGGCACTGTATCGCCGCAATCTGGCTATGGTTAAACGGTGCGTGGTGCGTTTTTTGTCGTGCTGTGTCGTGCTGTTTCCTTCGCTAGCTTTTGTTCGCAAGCACATCTCATCGCCAATCGCAGACCAAAGACATCGGCGATACGACTCAATAAATTGAGATAGACAAACATTGTAGGGTTAAAGCCCTTGATTGGCAAACCAAAAGACAGCAACCAAAAGATAGCACCAGAGCACCAGCGCACCATCGCTAAAATCTATTCAAAAGCTGGCTGGGTCAGTGGTAGGTGACCGGCGACTCAATGAAAGCGCAACGTCGGCTATATTCTTAGCCGTCGGTGACACTAGCCAACCGCTAGTCAAACACTAGCTAGCCCAACCGAGCCAACCGAGCCAGCCCAACCTAGCCATCCCCAAGGAGAGCATTGCCCATGAAGCCTGACCGGATGGACATGCCCACGGTGTCAGAACAAGACGGTGTTCGCTACCTGCACTTTGATTCCCCATGGGTGCAAGGGGCCATGACACTCAAAAAGCCCTCACAACTTGCGCTTGCCTACACACAGCAAATGATGGCTTGGCTGCTGTTCTTGGCACCTGACGCTGACCGCAAGATTGGACAGTTGGGCTTGGGGGCGGGCTCGCTGGCGCGATTTTGCCGCAAACACCTGCCCAATGAGCAGGTGGTCATCGAGCGCAACCCAGCGGTGATTCAGCTGTGCCAACACTATTTCCGGTTATCCCCCGATAGTCGTTTGACCGTGATTCATGATGAGGCGCAACGCTGGGTCAGTCAGGCCGATCAGCGCGAGTCTTTGGCGGTTTTGATGGTCGATCTCTATGACACCGAAGCGCAAGGACCGGTCTGCGACTCACTGGATTTTTACCAAGCGTGTGCCAACGCCTTGGCCGCTCCAGGCATATTGAGTGTCAATTTGTTTGGTCACCACCACAGTTTTACCGATAATCTAGATCACCTCAAAACAGTTTTTGGGGAGCGATTGTTGATCCTGCCACCTTTGCCTGAGGGCAATCAGATTGTGCTCGGCTTCAAGGGCCCGATGGTGCAGTTTGATCGGCGCGAGCTCTTTGAGCGAGCAGATCGGTTAGAGTCGCATTACCGATTACCAGCCCGACGCTGGGCGCGAGCGATGGGGAAAGTAAACTCGATCTGAGCGCGGCTCAGGTGGGTTTAGTTGGGCTTAGTTATTTATTCAGCACCTGTTTCATGCAGTACTTGTTTCAGTCAGCAGTTTGGTTACCCATCCGTTTGATTGTTTTTTTAAGGACCACGCCCAACATGGCCAATCTATATACCGTCCTGAGCGATCGTTTTTTAGAGCAACCCGAGCGGGTGGCTCTCCGCACGCCCCATGAAACATCCCATGAAACTTGGACCTACGCAGAGTTGCACGCACTGACGGGGCGAATGGCTAACTGGCTCAGTGGCCTAGACTTGCCCGCCGGCGCGAGGGTTGCCGCGCAAGTAGAAAAGTCTCCCCAGGCACTCGCCCTGTATCTGGCCACTGTGCGTGCCGGGTTGGTTTATCTGCCCTTGAACACCGCTTATCGCGAGTCTGAAATTGCCTATTTCTTGGGTAATGCCACGCCCGCGGTGTTCGTCTGTGACCCTGAGAACCTGAGTTGGGCTGAGCCACTCGCCAAGCAGATGGCGGTCAAGCAGCGGATGACCTTAGACGCGAACGGTCAAGGCAGCCTCACAGAAGCGGCGGCAGTCTGTGCGCCCGGTTACAAGGATGCCGAAAGCCGTGACGAAGACCTAGCAGCCATTCTTTACACCTCGGGGACCACGGGGCGCAGCAAAGGGGCCATGCTGACCCATCAAAATCTGATATCGAATGCGCAAACACTGCACGACTATTGGGGCTGGCAGCGCGACGATGTTTTGTTGCACATGCTCCCTATCTTTCATATCCATGGCTTGTTTGTGGCTTGTCATGGCGCGCTGCATGCTGGCGCTGAAATGATTTGGTTACCGAAGTTAGATGTCAAAGCAGCGTTGGCGTTTTTGCCGCGCTGTAGCGTGATGATGGGCGTACCCACCTATTATGTGCGCCTGTTGGCCGAAGCCGCGTTTGACCGTGAGTTGACACAGAACATGCGATTGTTTGTCTCTGGTTCAGCGCCCTTGCTGATTGAAACGTTTCGTGCGTTTGAAGCACGCACTGGACAAGTCATCCTTGAGCGCTACGGCATGAGTGAGACCGGGATGCTGACCTCCAACCCCTATGATCCAGTGATGGGTTCGCGCACAGGGTCGACCGTTGGTATGCCTTTGCCCGGGGTTTCGGTGCGTCTCGTCGACGATCAGGCAAAGATTTGCCAGGCACCTGAGGTAGGGCACATTCAAGTGCAAGGACCCAATGTGTTCGTGGGCTATTGGGAAATGCCCGACAAAACCCGTGAAGAATTCACCCCTGATGGCTGGTTCAAGACGGGTGACTTGGGTCGCTGGGGAGGCGTCGGGCCCGATGGACAGGCCATCGACACGCGCTACTTATCCATTGTGGGTCGCAGCAAAGACCTCATTATTTCTGGCGGTTACAACGTCTACCCCAAAGAGGTCGAGGCGGTCATCGATGACATGGCAGGGGTGTTGGAGTCGGCAGTGATTGGCGTGCCGCACCCAGATTTTGGGGAGGCGGTCGTGGCGGTGGTGGTCGCCAAGGCCGGCGAGCAGATTGACAGCCAAGCCATACAGAAAAGTCTCAAAGCGCAGCTCGCCAACTACAAGGTACCCAAGACCATTCATGTGGTGCAAGAGCTGCCGCGTAACGCCATGGGTAAGGTACAAAAGAATGTATTGCGAGACCAATTTGCTACTTGAGCATGCTAAATTTTTAAAGGTTTTTCATAGACAAATAGCGAGGTGTCGACATGGTTAAGGGTCTGCATATTAAGGGTCTGTATAACGTGATACGGCGCATGCGTATGTTTGGCGTCTTATTGCTGGTTTTTGTGGTTGCGGGGTGCGCCTCGGGTCCGAACGTGCGCAGCGACTACGACGTGAACACCAATTTCGCTCAATACAGCACCTTTGCGTTCGCCCAACCGTTGGGTACGGACAAGGCTGGCTACACCTCTCTGGTGACTGAACGGCTAAAAACAGCCACGCGACTACAATTGGAGCAACGCGGCTATGTCCTGGACGAGAAATCACCGGATTTGCTCGTGAATTTTCTCACACAGGTTAATACCCAGTCCGAGTACGTCCCGCCGCCACCCATGCCCTGGGGGCCCAATTACTATGGCTATAGGATGGGTTTTTATGGCCCTTGGGCGGGTTACCAGTGGGCGCCGCAGGTGATTCAATACACACAGGGTGTTTTGAACATTGATCTGATTGATGCCGAACTGAAGCAGCTGGTGTGGGAAGGTATCGCCACCACGACGATCGATGACCTCGGCCAAGCGTCAAGCCAAGCCTTCATTGACCCGCTGGTCGCTGATATTTTTAAGCGTTACCCCTTTTTGGCTGGATCAGGATTGGCGCAAGGGCCTCAAAAGTAATCACCCAAGTCGTATCTAAAGGAAGCACTTATTTTTTATAAAAGCAGGATAACCGTGCCCTCGCGAATGCTTACCCGTTCTATTTTTGTTGGTGTGCTTGTGCTCACCAGTGTTTTGTCAGCGTGTGGCGAGCAAACGCCCACAGGTGATCGACCGGCGCCGCTGGTCATGGTGGTGGATCTCAAACCGACGCGGGCCGTTATGACCGCTGAATTACCCGGTCGGGTGGATGCCACTCGCGAGGCTCAAGTGCGGGCAAGGGTCACCGGTATCGTCGAGCAGATTGCTTTTGAGCAGGGCAGCGATGTTGTGACAGGCCAGCTCCTATTCGAAATCGATCCCGCACCCTACCGAGCTATCGTTAATCAAGCCGACGCCGCGTTGCAGCGGGCGCAAGCCGATGCGCGGGCAGCCAAGTCATTGGCCGATCGTTATGCCCCATTGGTCAAAATCAACGCGGTGAGTCGGCAAGAGTATGACGACGCCGTGGCACGCGCCCAACAAGCAGATGCCAGTGTTTTAGGGGCACAAGCAACCTTAGAAGCCGCGCAAATCAACCTGAGCTACACCCGAGTCACCTCACCCATCGATGGGCGCATTGGCGAGGCTTTGGTGACGGAAGGGGCGTTGGTTGATGCCGCGAGCGCCACACAGATGGCACTGGTCCAACAAATCTCCCCGGTCTACGTGGACGTCTATCAGTCAACCACTGAGCTGGCCAAATTGCGCGAGGCTTTGCGCGAAGGTCGCTTGCAAAAGGTCGATGAAAAATCCGCACAAGTCCAGATCGTGCTTGAAGACGGCAGTCTGTATGACCAACCCGGGCGCTTGTTATTCACGGGTTTTACGGTGAACCCAAGCACGGGACAAGTGGTGTTGCGCAGTATTGTGGACAACCCCGACGAGGCGTTGTTGCCGGGGATGTACGTGCGCGTCCGTATAGAGCAAGCGATTGACGAAGGGGCACTGTTGCTGCCACCACAGGCCTTACAGCGCGCAGCCAACGGCTTGAATAACGTCTACGTCGTGCGTGACGGCAAGGCCCTGTTGTTGCCAGTCGAAGCGGGCAATGAGTATGAGGGCCAAATCTTGATTTTGTCGGGGCTTGAGGCAGGTGATCAGGTGGTTGTGGCAGGTATGCAAAAAATACGTCCCGGTGCGCCGGTGCAGACCCAGCCTTGGGAACCTGACATTCAAGCGACGACACCTTCTAGCGACGCAGGTCGCTAAGTACTGCCGCCTGCACGCCTCTGAAGCTAACCGCTAACCGCTAACCGACAACGCAAACCATGCCTCAATTTTTTACTGATCGACCGATCTTTGCTTGGGTAGTGGCCTTGCTCATCACGGGTATTGGCATCCTATCTGTGCGGATGATGCCGGTGTCTCAATACCCTGATGTGGCACCACCAGCCATCCAGATCACGGCCACCTACCCCGGTGCGTCGGCAGCCAACGTAGCGGACGCTGTGACGGGCATCATTGAAAACGAACTCAATGGCGCCAAGGGTCTACTCTATTACGAGTCAGTCAGTGACTCCAACGGCCAGTCCCAGATCACCGCCACGTTCGCACCCGGCACCGATCCCGACCTTGCTCAGGTCGATGTGCAGAACCGTGTATCAAATGTGTCGGCGCAATTGCCAGACGCGGTCAACATACAGGGCCTGACGTTTGAGCAAACCAGCGCGGGGTTTTTGCTGGTCGTGGCCGTCTCCTCGGTTGACGGCAGCCTTGATCAGACGGGCTTGGCTGATTACATCAAGCGCAACATTCAAAACCCCGTTTCACGCGTGCCGGGGGTGGGGCGTTTTCAGTTGTTTGCTTCACCGCAAGCCATGCGGGTGTGGATTGAACCAGACAAACTGGTGGGCCTTGGCCTAAGTGTGCAAGAGGTCACGCAAGCCATTCGAGCAGAAAACATACTGATTTCAGCCGGCGTGCTCGGCGGCCCGCCCAACCCGCCAAGCAACCGAGTGGCCGCCAACATCATCAGCAATGGCCAACTCACCACGGTGGCAGACTTTGAAGAAGTACTGATCCGCGCTAACGAAGACGGCTCGGCGATTCGTTTGAAAGATGTGGCGACCATCGAGGTCGGTGCGGATAACTATCAGTTTGGTGCGCGCTTGAACGGCAAGCCAACGGCAGCCTTCGCGATTGTGCTGGCCCCGGGAGCCAATGCACTTGAGACCGCTGAAGGTGTGGCGAACACCATGGAGGAACTGTCGCGGTTTTTCCCGGGCGACATCACCTACGATATCCCATACAACACCGCGCCCTATGTCGAAATATCCATCGAACAGGTCGTCTACACCTTGATCGAGGCCATGATCTTGGTGTTTATCGTGATGTTCGTATTTCTGCAAAACGTGCGCTACACCATCATTCCCGCGTTGGTCGTGCCCGTGGCAATGCTAGGCGCCTTTGCGGTCATGAATGCCTTGGGTTTTTCTGTCAACGTCTTAACCATGTTTGCCATGGTGCTGGCGATTGGTATTTTGGTTGATGATGCGATTGTGGTGGTGGAGAACGTTGAACGCATCATGGCTGAGGAGGGCTTGTCACCTTATGAGGCCACCTCAAAAGCGATGCCTCAAATTTCAGGCGCCATTGTCGGTATCACCGTCGTGTTGAGTGTGGTGTTTTTGCCGCTCGCTTTCATGTCTGGCTCGGTGGGTGTGATTTACGAGCAATTCGCCGTTGCCATGGCCATCTCCATTATCTTCTCAGGATTTTTGGCGCTGTCATTTACCCCGGCGTTGTGCGCCACTATCCTCAAACCCATTGGCAAAGGGCATCACGAGGAGAAGCGTGGGTTTTTTGGTTGGTTCAATAGAGGCTTTCACCGCACAACAGAAGGCTACCAATCGATGGTTGGGTTTTCTTTGCAGCGCACGGGTCGCTACATGACGATCTTCGTGCTGTTGGTGGTGTTGATGGGGTGGATGTATCTGCGCATGCCAGGCGCCTTCTTGCCCGACGAGGACCAAGGCTATCTGATCGTCAACGTGGAGCTACCAGCAGGCGCGTCATCCTCGCGCACGTTGGAAGTCATTGAACAGGTTGAGGACTATTTTCTGGCTCAACCGACCACGGCCAATATTGTGGCCGTGCGCGGCTTTAGCTTTAACGGCAACGGCTTGAATGCCGCCTTGGCCTTTGTGCCGCTGAAAGATTTTTCAGAGCGGCAGGGACCAGGCGAATCAGCCGGCGCCCTTGCCAACAAGGCAACCGGATTCTTGCTTGGCACCATACCCGATGCACTCGCGTTTGCAGTGATTCCACCGGCTATCTCCTCCTTGGGCAATGCCAGCGGATTTGAGTTTCGCTTGCAAGACCGAGGAGGGGCCGGTTACGAGGCCTTGATGCAAGCTTCCGGTCAACTGCTTGGCATGGCCGCAGAGAACCCGGTTCTTTCACAGGTTCGAGTCACCGGTTTGGGGCCAGGCGGGCAGCTCAGTTTGCATATTGATCGCGAGAAGGCGGCCGCTTTGGGCGTGAGCTTTCCGGAGGCAGCCGCGGTGTTGTCCACAGCGATTGGTGGTCAGTTTGTCGGTAAGTTTCCGAACATGGGTTTGATGCAAAACATCTGGGTTCAGGCTGATCAAGACTTTCGCATGAGTGTGCAGGATGTATTCAAACTCAGTGCCCGCAACACAGAGGGCGAGATGGTGCCGTTGTCCTCTTTTGTGACGAGTGACTGGGCCCTGGGTCCCACCCAAGTGGTGCGCTATAACAGTTATCCGTCGGTGCGAATCTCCGGCAGTGCTAGCCCTGGCTACTCCTCTGGTCAAGCCATGCAAGCGATGCAAGACATGATGAGCGAATTGCCCACTGGTTTCGGTTATGAATGGACAGGTTTGTCGTTCCAAGAGCGACAGGCTGGCGCCCAAGCACCTATCTTGATGGCGTTGGCGGTGCTGGCAGTGTTCATGGTGTTGGCAGCCCTCTATGAAAGCTGGGCCATTCCATTGTCAGTGATGTTGGTCGTGCCGCTCGGTATGTTGGGGGCGGTAGGGCTTGTCAGTGCGTTGGGGATGAGTAACGACGTGTATTTTCAAGTGGGGATGGTGACAGTGATCGGCTTGTCCGCCAAAAACGCTATTTTGATTGTGGAGTTTGCCAAAGACCTGCATGCCGGTGGCATGCCACTCAAAGAAGCCACTATCAAAGCCGCACGCTTGCGGTTTAGGCCCATTCTGATGACATCATTCGCCTTTATCCTGGGCGTGGTCCCACTGACACTGGCCTCAGGCGCGGGTGCCGCGAGTCAGCAAGCCGTGGGATTTGGAGTGCTTGGGGGCATGTTAGCGGCCACACCTTTTTCCGTGTTGTTTGTGCCCATCTTTTTTGTGGTGGTTTTGAGTTTGTTCAAAACCAAAATCAAAACCTTTGGCAAGGCGCCACCGGCGAGCCCCGATAGCCTCCCTAGTGCGGTTAGTCCCCCAAGTGAGGCTAGTGCGGCTAGTGCGCCTAGTGCCGATAGCGCCAAGCCAGAAGAGGACAGCCGCCCATGATCGCGAAGAAATCAATGCGTTCGGTTCGTTTGGCGGTGGCCTCTTTGGGTGCCTTCGTGTTGTTGGCGGGTTGCAACCTCGCGCCCACCTATCAGGCGCCAGAGAGCCCCGTGGGCGGCGCCTATCCTGACCAACCACAAACCAGCTATGACGCCACCACGGGCCAGTTCAGACAGACGACGGTGTCAGCGTCTTCTTTATCCGAGCAGCCCAGCGATGCCGCCGAGCTCGCCTGGCAAACATTCTTTCAAGATCCCCAGCTCAAGGCATTGATTGGTCTTTCCCTAGACAACAACCGTGATTTAGAGATCGCCATTGCCCGCATGCAAGAGGCTGAGGCCATTTGGGGCCGGCAACGAGGCGAGATGTTGCCCCAGCTCGGTGCCGCGCTCAGCGGTGCTCGACAGCGCAGCCCTAGTCCTTTTTCGAGTAGCAACGTGGTGACGAGCCAGTACAGCGCCGGCATTGCCGTGACGGCGTTCGAACTGGATTTATTCGGTCGGTTGAGGAATTTGTCAGAAGCGGCGTTCCAGCGATATTTGGCCAGTGCCGAAGGCGCGCGCGGGGTTCAAATCACATTGGTAGCGGATACCGCTATCCAATTTTTCCGGTTTCGCATGGCGCAAGTGATGCGCGATGTCACCGAACAAACGCTGGCGTCTCGCAAACGGTCTTTCGATTTGGTTGACGCCCGATTCCGTCGGGGCATCGCCTCGGAGATGGATGCGGTGCAGGCCAAGGCTTTGGTTGATGCCGCTGCCGCTGACTTGGCGCAGTTTATTCGCGAACAAGCGCAGGCAAAAAATGCGCTGGCGGTTTTGATCGGCCAACCCTTGCCACAAAACCTACCCGACGCGTTACCGTTTGACGATCTGGGGCAACTTGCCACTGTACCCGCCGGATTGCCCGCCGATTTAATCACCCGTAGACCCGACATCCGTGCCGCTGAGAACCAACTGTTGGCAGCCAACGCCAATATAGGCGCGGCGCGGGCAGCGTTTCTACCAAACGTCAGCCTAACCGGCAGCTTAGGCACAGTGAGCACTTCGTTTGGTGACTTGTTCGGTTCGGGTAGTGGGGTTTGGGCTTTTACCCCTTCCATCAGCCTGCCCCTTTTCCGGGGAGGGACTTTGCAAGCTGGCTTGGCCCAAGTGAGTGCGGTGCAGAGGGCTGCGATTGCCCGGTACGAACAAAATATCGAGCAAGCCTTCCGGGAAGTAGCCGATGCATTGGCGGGTGAGGGTACACTGCAATCGCAGTTCGACGCTCGCTCAGCTCAGCGTCAGGCTAGCGAGCGGTTTTTAACGCTCAGTAACGCTCGGTTTTTCAACGGCATCGACAGTTTTTTAGATGTCCAGATCGCTGAAACACAGGTGTATCAAGCGCAAATACTTCAGGTGCAAACAGGCTTTGAGACGTTGTCAAACCGCGTTAATCTATACAAAGCGCTAGGTGGTGGCTGGGATGAATCGGTCCCGGGTGCTGTCAAGCGTGCGTCAGTTGCCACGGGTACGGTTGTGCCCGAAGCACTGGATCAGATACGAACTACCTCAGAAACCACAGCCACCGCAGTAACACCAGGAACATCAGAGACACGATGATTGAATTGGGCGTAAACATTGACCACGTGGCGACATTGCGCCAGCAGCGCGAGACCCGCTATCCTGATCCCATTGAAGCGGCGATTCGCGCCGAGCAAGCGGGTGCTGATTTAATCACCCTGCATTTGCGCGAAGATCGACGGCATATCCAAGACGCTGACGTCTACGCCATGCGCGGCAAGCTGTTCACCCGCATGAATTTAGAGTGTGCGGTCACCGATGAGATGTTGGCGATTGCTTTGGATGTCAAACCCGACGACGTCTGTCTCGTCCCAGAAAAGCGCACCGAGTTGACCACCGAGGGTGGTCTGGACGTGGTCAAAGGATTCGATTCGGTTCGCGCAGCAGTCACTCGCTTGCACGATACCGGTATCCGAGTTTCGTTGTTCATTGATCCCGATCCGGCGCAGATTCAAGCGGCCACCGCGTGTGGTGCCCGCATCATTGAACTGCATACCGGCGCCTATGCTGAGGCACGAGATGTTAATACTTTGGGCTTGGAGATCGATCGGCTCAAAGCAGGTATCGCCCAAGCCGTGGCAGCGGGTTGCCGGGTTAACGCCGGTCACGGACTGCATTATGGGAACGTGACGCCCATTGCCGCGTTGCCTGGCATTGCCGAACTCAACATCGGTCATGCGATCGTGGCGCGCGCCGTGTTTGACGGGTGGGAGAAGGCCGTGCGCGATATGAAAGCCTTGATGGTGCAGGCGCGTCTCGCAGGCATTCGCGGTGAATCCTTTGACTTAGAAGAGGCGGTGAATGGGCAAGTCTAAAAACACAGTGGCCGGCTCGAGCAAGCCGAAGAAAACATTACGTGGGCCGGTGATGCTTGATCTTCAAGGCACCCGACTGACTGACCAAGACCGGCAACGTTTCATGCACCCCTTGGTGGGGGGCGTGATTTTATTTACCCGAAACTTTGAGAGCCGTGAGCAACTGGCTAAATTAACCCGCCAAATCCATCGCTTGCGCCGTCCGCGGCTGTTGATCGCGGTCGACCACGAAGGTGGTCGCGTGCAGCGCTTCAAGGGCGATGGTTTCACCCACTTGCCGCCGATGGCGGCCTTGGGTGGGTTGTGGATGAAAGAGCCCTTACGTGCCATGTCGGTGGCAACGAGTGCCGGTGTCGTCTTGGCAGCGGAGTTAAGGGCTTGTGGTGTGGATTTGAGTTTTACCCCTGTGCTGGATCTGGACTACGGGGTGAGTGACGTGATTGGTGATCGATCCTTTCATCGGGATCCGAGGGTCGTCGCCATGCTTGCTCGCGCCTTGGTTCAAGGCATGTCGATGATGGGCATGGGTGCTTGTGGCAAACACTTCCCCGGGCATGGTGCCGTGACCCAAGACTCCCATCATGAAATCCCTACAGACCCGCGCACACTCAACCGGATATTGAAAGAAGATGGCGCGCCGTATGCGTGGCTGGGCAACATGGTCATTCCTTCGGTGATGCCAGCGCACGTGATCTACCCCAAGGTTGACGACCAACCCGCGGGCTTCTCGCGTCGCTGGATCCAAGAGATCTTGCGCCAACGCTTGGGCTATGACGGGGTGGTCTTCTCTGATGACCTCACGATGGAAGCGGCCAGTGTGGCGGGTGACATCACGGCCAGGGCTCAAGCCGCTCTCAGTGCGGGTTGTGACATGGTGCTTGTCTGTAACCGTGAAGACTTGGCCGATGAGCTGCTCGGGCATTTGGTGCACACCTCAGACGTGGCTTCAGTGGCTCGTATTGAGCGGCTCATGCCCAAAGTCAAGGCGATGCGATGGCCCACCTTGATGGCGTCACCCACCTACCTTCAGGCGCTTGGCCACTTAAAGACTCTGGATGACCGAACCTGATCAACCATTTGACCTGAAATCATTCTTAGCAGGCTTGCCGCACCTGCCAGGCGTGTATCGCCACCTCGACGACAAAGGCGATGTTTTATATGTGGGTAAGGCGCGTGATTTAAAAAAACGCGTCAGTTCTTACTTTCAAAAAACCGGTCATGGTCCCCGAATTGCTCACATGGTGGCAAGGGTCGTGCGGGTAGAAGTCACCATCACACCCTCAGAGACAGAAGCGCTGCTGCTTGAGAACAATCTCATCAAGCGCTTGCGCCCACGCTACAACATCCTGTTTCGCGACGACAAGTCTTATCCCTATCTGATGCTATCGGCCCACAAAGTGCCTCGCATGTCCTATTACCGTGGCTCGACCCAACGCGCTGGGCAGTTTTTTGGGCCGTACCCCAATGCTTGGGCGGTACGCGAGACCATGCAGATCCTGCAGAAGGTCTTTTTGTTACGGACCTGTGAGGATTCGGTTTATGCCAACCGCAGCCGGCCGTGTTTGCTCTACCAGATCAATCGGTGCTCGGGGCCCTGCGTGGGCGAGATCACACCAGAGGCTTATGCACAAGACGTCGAACGTGCGATCCAGTTTTTGAAGGGGCGAACGCAGCAGGTTCTAACCGACATCGAACAACGCATGCAAACGGCTGCCGAGGAGCTGGCCTTTGAGAAGGCCGCCCAGCTTCGAGATCAAATGGGGGCCTTGTCTCGCGTTCTACAGCAGCAAACGATGGAGGACACCGATGGTCAAGATACCGACGTGATTGCGGTGGTATCAGAGGCCGGTAAGGCGTGTGTGAATTTGGCGATGGTGCGTGGCGGCAGACACCTCGGTGACCGGGCGTTTTTTCCGACGCATATGGACGCAGACACCCCATCCGATATTCTTGAGGTGTTCTTGGCGCAGCATTATGTGGACCACACCTTGCCTTCGGTCATTGTGACATCGACAGCACCAACTGATGAGTCTTTGATTGAGTTACTGGCCATGGCTGGCGGCACAAAAACCCGCTTGTTGACGCGACCACAAGGTATGCGTCGGGCGTGGTTGGATCAAGCGACGCGTAATGCCGTGTCTTCGCTGACCAGGGCGCTAGCAGAAGGGGGCGCGAAGCAGGCGCGGACACTTTTATTGGCGCAGACCCTCGGATTGGATACTGATGAGCAGTCGCTAGATGGCATGCATATCGAGTGCTTCGATATCAGTCACACGGCCGGTGAGGCAACCCAGGCGTCTTGTGTGGTTTACCGCCAGCACGACATGCAGCCATCGCTTTACCGTCGCTACAACATTGAGGGCATCACCGCCGGCGACGATTACGCGGCCATGCGACAGGTTCTGATGCGGCGTTATGCCAAAGCCGCAGATGACGAGGCCACATTACCCGAGCTCGTCTTAATCGATGGTGGTAAGGGGCAGGTTGGGGTTGCGCGCCAAGTGTTTGAGGAATACGGCTTGGACGTGAGTCGCTTAGTTGGTGTGGCCAAGGGTGAGAATCGCAAGACGGGATTGGAGACGTTGGTGTTTGCCGATGGACGCGTGCCCGTGGCGTTAGGACCATCGTCGGCGGCGCTGTTGTTGATTGCCCAAATCCGTGATGAGGCGCATCGGTTTGCCATCACGGGCATGCGTGCCAAACGGGCCAAAGCCCGTCAGTCCTCTCGGCTGGAAGACATTGAAGGCGTGGGTGCCAAGCGGCGCCAAAGATTGCTTAGTCGATTTGGTGGTTACAGCGGGGTGAGCAGCGCGAGCGTTGAACAGTTGGTCAGTGTCGACGGCATCTCACCGGAACTGGCCCGTCGGATTTATGATGCGCTTCACCAAGCCTAAAGCTTGACCCGAGCCTAAAGGGACTGATCTCGAGTAGCATTACAACATGCCTTTTAATGTTCCGATTGCGTTGACGTGGTTACGTATTGGCTTCATCCCATTCTTTGTGGGACTGTTTTACGTACCCGATGTCATGTTGCCAACGTCGCTGCGCGATGCCATCGCGGCGTGGCTGTTTGTGTTTGCGGCATTGACTGATTGGCTTGATGGCTGGCTGGCTCGGCGATGGAATCAAACCTCGTCGTTTGGGGCTTTTTTGGATCCAGTGGCTGACAAGCTAATGGTCACTGCCGCCTTATTGGTGCTGTTGCATTTGGATCGTGTGGGAAGTTTGATTGCGTTGGTCATTATTGGCCGCGAAATCGCGATCTCCGCGTTGCGCGAATGGATGGCGCAAATTGGTGCGGGTGGCAGCGTGGCGGTGCATTGGCTAGGCAAGTTTAAAACCGCCGCGCAAATGGTGGCCATCCCTTGCCTATTGCATTATGAGGACTGGTTTAACTTGCCGGTGTTTTTGATTGGTCAGGTTTTGATTGTGTTGGCAGCCCTGCTGACAGTTTGGTCTATGCTCTATTACCTCAAAAAAGCGTGGCCTGAGATCCAGGCTCGAACCGAATAATTGACGCATTGCCTTGGAGGCATGATTGATGAGCCGCTCGGTGCCAATAGGAACAGCCGCAGGAACGGCAGCGGGATCAGCAGCGGGGTCAGCAGAACCGACAGCTGGCCCTGGCTCCGCCCACCACCCTTCACCCGAATCGGGCCGCCGTGACGATTGGGTGACGATCTCGTTGGTGGGCTGCGTTCATGGCAGCTCGCATTTTTACCAATTGGTCATTCCCAGTTTGTTTTTGCCACTGGGGCAGGCGTTTGGCTTGGACTTCGCCCAACTAGGTTTGTTGATGACACTTTTTTTTGCGGTGTCTGGTTTGGGGCAGGTGGTGGCAGGTTTTGTGGTGGATCGGGTTGGCCCTCGCCCTGTTCTATGGGTCGGTGTGGCGGGCTTCGTGGTTTCTGCTTTGATGTTGTCGATGTCTACCGGTTACGCCACGTTGATGCTAGCGGCGGCCGTCGGTGGGTTAGCCAACTCGGTGTTTCACCCGGCTGATTTCTCGATTCTTAATCATCGAGTGGCGGTGCAAAGACTCGGTCATGCTTTCAGCGTTCACAACCTAACGGGCACTTTGGGATGGGCTTTGGCACCCATGTTTGTCATCGGCGTGACCCAGATCTGGGGTTGGCGTGAGGCAGCCTTGGGCGTTGCCATATTGATGTCGGCGGTTTGGATCGCAGCCGTGTTGGGACGCTCCTGGTTAGAGGTTGCAGGTACTCGCGCACTTAAAGAGACGCCATCTTTGTCCACGAATGACGAGCCAGCGCCGAATGTGTTTGACACACTTAAGCAGATCCTGAGCTCGCATGCGCTCTGGGGTGCTTTCCTTTTCTTTTGTTTTGCCACGATCGCTTTATCGGCGGTACAAAATTTCACCATTCCATTAATGGGAAACATCTACGGCATGTCAGCGGTCATGGCGGGCGCCGTGCTTTCGGGCTATATGGTCGGACAAATGCTGGGTATGGTCGCTGGCGGTTTTTTGGTCAATGCCACCCCCAGAACCGAATATGTGGTTCTAGCCTCGCTGCTATTGGCGGCGGCTATGTTTTTGCTATTGGCGACTGGCTGGGTACCGCTGTCGCTGGCCGCGTTGGTGATGGCCATGGCGGGATTTTTTTCAGGTGCTTCGGCGCCGTCACGCGACATGATGGTCAGAAAAGTGACCCCCAAGCGAGCTGTCGGGTCAGTGTACGGGTTGGTCTATGCCGGGCTAGATGTGGGATCAGCACTTGGCCCACTCTTATTTGGTTTGTTGCTCGATGCCGGCTGGGAACGCGGCCCATGGGTGGGAGCCGCCTTGGCATTTGTCTGTGGTGCCCTCTTGGCGGCCCAAATTGGTCGAGCGGGTCGCCAACCTACTGCTGAGCGCTACGCAGCAAGTTAGGGGCTGGCGTGCCAGGTGTGGCTCGCCACGGATTGATGTCCAGACCACCGCGTCGGGTGTAACGGGCATATATGGACAGGGACTGCGGCTGGCAGTGCGCCATAATGTCGCAAAAAATTTGTTCCACACACTGCTCGTGAAACCCCTGATGGTCTCGGTAAGACACGATGTAGCGCAGCAGCGCGGCATGGTCTATTTGTCGTCCACGATAATGGATGTGGATTGTTGCCCAGTCGGGCTGATCGGTAACGGGGCAATTCGACTTAAGTAACCTAGAAAACACCTGCTCACTGACAACAGCATTCGTGGTGCTAGCGGTCAGCAATGCCGCATGGGGCTGGTAATGCTCGATTTGTAGTGTTTGATTGTCTAGACAACCCATCGCTGTTTCTTCAATAGGCTCTTGCTCAAACGCCGCGGGCAGCAGCAAAGCCAAGCGAACCGTTGCGCCCGTGGCGCCATCTAGGTCTTTTTGTAGGCAAGCCAAGAGCGCGTCAGTGTTGTCAAACGTGGTGTGATTCAAGCTATTCAGGTAGAGCTTGAGTGACTTGGACTCGACAATAAAAGGACTCTCACAAGGCACCCAGATTTTGAGGATGGCAGTTGCCGGCATGCCACCGGGTTGCAGCCAAGACAGCTCATAAGCGCGCCACAAATCCCAACCGATGAAAGGCAGTACTGCAGAGTCGCTTGACGCCGGCGTCAAGCCACGAATCGCCGATCGAGCCTGCGTTCGAGCGATGGGGTAGAGCACGTCAGGGTTATAGCCTTTGGGGTAAGTGCTTTCTTTGCCTAGCGGCAGGGCCTGATCATGCAGAGGTAGAGAGTTAATGAGATCGGTTGTCATCGTTGCGGCGCGTGTGAATCTTGATTCGATTGTAGTCGGGCTGTGTAATCAGGCTGTGAGTACGGGCCGGTTTTCATGTGGTGAAACTTAGTTTTCATGATGTGGGAAATACTGTTGCAACGCCGCAAAGTGTCGTTTCATACCATCAAAACGCATCTCACATTACAAAATTAAATTAGTAACCAATTGATAATAAACAATTAAAAATAATGTCTTCTATAAGATATAAGTGTGTTGCGCGATGCGTCATATCGGTAGACTTGTCTTCATACCCGCACGAATAAAAGTCTTTTTTTATTGTTTCATTTAAGGAGAGTGGTTATGAGTGATCGTGAGAATGCAATACGCGCCCTACAAAAAGAATGGGCTGAGAATCCCCGCTGGCAGGGTGTCAAGCGTGATTACAGCGCCGAAGACGTGATTTCTTTGCGTGGTTCAGTGGCCATTGACCACACACTAGCCCACCAAGGCGCAGAAAAGCTCTGGAAAATGCTCAATAACGAGCCCTTTGTGAACACCCTCGGTGCGCTCACGGGTAACCAAGCGATGCAGCAAATCAAAGCGGGCTTGAAGGCCATCTATCTTTCAGGCTGGCAGGTGGCCGGTGACGCCAATCTTGCCGGCGAAATGTACCCCGATCAATCACTGTACCCCGCCAACTCCGTTCCTCAAGTCGTGCGACGGATCAACAACGCCTTGCTGCGTTCGGACCAGATCCAATGGATGGAAGGCAGCAATCCAGGCGACAAGGGCTATGTGGACTTTATGGCGCCAATCGTGGCCGACGCCGAAGCAGGGTTTGGTGGTGTGCTCAACGCCTTTGAACTGATGAAGTCGATGATCGATGCCGGCGCCAGTGGCGTGCACTTTGAGGATCAATTGGCTTCGGTCAAGAAATGCGGACACATGGGCGGTAAGGTCTTGGTGCCAACGCGTGAGGCTGTCAGCAAGCTCGTGGCTGCAAGGCTCGCCGCCGACGTGTCAGGTACCCCCACCGTGTTGCTTGCACGCACCGATGCCGATGCGGCGGACTTGGTCACCAGTGACATCGATGAGAACGACCGTCCGTTCCTCACAGGTGAGCGCACGATCGAGGGTTTTTTCCGTACGAGGGCAGGCATTGAGCAAGGCATCAGTCGAGGCCTGGCTTACTCCCCTTATGCCGATTTAATCTGGTGTGAAACCGCCACGCCCAATTTAGACTACGCCCGCCGGTTTGCTGATGCGATCCACCGGCAATTCCCAGGGAAATTGTTGGCCTACAACTGTTCCCCTTCATTTAACTGGAAGAAAAACCTCGATGACGACACCATCGCCAAATTCCAGCGCGAACTCGGCGCCATGGGCTACAAGTTCCAATTCATCACACTGGCCGGGTTCCACGCTTTGAATTACGGCATGTTTGAGTTGGCGCATGGCTACGCGCGTGACAACATGACCGCGTTTGTGGAACTGCAACAAAAGGAGTTTGCTGCTGCCAAGTTGGGCTTCACGGCCGTCAAGCACCAACGCGAAGTGGGCACAGGCTACTTTGATGCAGTGACGCAAACCATCGAGGGTGGCAAAGCCTCCACCACGGCGCTAACGGGCTCGACCGAAGAGGCTCAGTTCGAGGCCGAACCAACGACGGTCTAATCAATCGTTCTCGGCTGTCTTTTAAAAAAGCCCAAACCGTTATCAACGGTTTGGGCTTTTAGTTTTCGTTTGCTTGGTTCAATTTGAGTTGTCGTTTAACTGTCGTTCAACCGCTTTTCCACCGATATTCAACCACTCTTGGCAGCACCTGTACGAAGCATGTCCGCGATGACTTCGTCTGACAGGCCCGCTTCGCGCAACAAAGCCTGCGTATGTTGGCCGAGCCGCGGCGCGAGGCTAGGATTGACCTTAGAGGCTTGCATCGTGACCGGATTGCGCACAAACCGATAGGTATTGCCGTGCTCATCTTTGACGTCTTGGAACATGCCAACACTTTTCAAATGGGGGTCATTGGGCAAATCTTCCAAGCGGTTGACCGCCGCGGCAGGGATCTGCGCCTGCTCGCACAACGCAAGCCAATACGCCGAGGTTTGTGTGGCGATGATGGTGCCTAGGGTTTCATAAACAAAAGCAATGTGCTCAGTGCGCGCTTGAATCGTGGCGAACTTTGGATCTTCGGCATATTGATCAAAGCCCGCGGCTTTGAAGAACAGTTGCCAATGACGATCCGTATAAGGCATCACACTGATCAAGCCATCGGCGCTGCGGTAGGGCTGGCGCCACTTGGTGAGCGCGCGGGGATACCCAGCTGGTTCCTGTCTATCCGCCAAATGCATCCCGTAAAAATGCTCAACCAAAAGAAACGAGGTCATGGTTTCAAACATGGGGATTTCGATGAACTGACCCTTGTCCGTGCGTTCTCTTTGAAACAAAGCAGCCAAGATCGCTTGCACGGCCACCAAAGCACAGGTCTTATCTGCTGCAATGGTTGGGAAATAGCGCGCCTGCTCGGATTGACGCTGCATCAAGTCAACCACGCCACTCATGCCTTGGATGAGGTCGTCATAGGCGGGTTTGCCCGCATAGGCACCGCCTTCGCCAAACCCATAAAGGCCCGCATAGATCAAACGTGGGTTACGCTCTATTAATGTTTTGGCGTCAAGACCTAAGGCTGCCATTTTTTGAGGGCGCATGCTGTGCATGATGACATCAGCTTGATCGACCAATTTGAGCAAGGCATCGATCGCAGCTGGTTGCTTGAGGTCTAAGCAAAGGCTTTGTTTGTTGCGGTTAACACCAAGAAAAATAGCGGACAGCCCTTTTTCGTACGAGGGCCCCGTGTAGCGTGTTGACTCGCCCGCAGGCGCTTCAACTTTGATGATTTCCGCGCCATAGTCGGCCAGGGTTTGACTGGCATAAGGACCGAACACAATCGCCGTTAAATCCAGAATGCGGATGCCTTCTAAAGCGCATTGGTTGGGATTTTGGTTGGGATTCTGGTTGGGCTTATGTTTGGGATTGTGGTTGGCGGTTTGGTCTGTTTGAGTTGTGTTTTTCATGTGTGTCAAAGTCCAGCTCAGTCGGATTTTCTAGTGGTCATTAAGTGCTGGTTCAACAAAACAAAAGCTGACCGCTGGGTCCGACGTGTTTAATCGAACGATAATACCTGAGTGCAGACAAGGAGGTGACTCGCGTCATGTTGTATCCACTTGATTACGTCGCTGAGCCAGCAGGCTTAAACGCCTTTCGGCAAGAAGTCAGACAATTCCTAGACCATGAACTGACAGGGATGTCCACCGAACAAAGGGCACGCTCTTGGATGGGTTCGGACATTGCGTTCAGCCAGAAGCTGGCCAAACAGGGTTGGTTGGGTTTAACCATTCCGCCTTCCCACGGTGGCGCAGGCAAAGATTACTTTGCGAGGTTTGTCTTATCTGAAGAATTGCTCGCATCAGGTGCACCTGTTGCCGCGCATTGGATCGCTGATCGGCAAAGCGCGCCGTTGATCATGCGCTACGGCACCCCCGAGCAACAAGCGTTTTATGTGCCGCGCATTTGCCAGGCCGATGCCTTCTTTTGTATTGGCATGAGTGAGCCCAACAGCGGGTCTGACTTGGTGAGTATTCGCACCAAAGCGCAACCCAATGAGCAAGGCTGGTTACTAAACGGCAGCAAAATCTGGACCACCTACGCCCATCAGTGCCATTACATGATTGCGCTTGTGCGCACGAGCGGCGAGCCGGCTGATCGCCACAAAGGCTTGTCTCAGGTGATTGTTGACCTGTCTTTGCCTGGCATCACCATCAGACCGATTGTCGACATGTCAGGTGACACCCACTTCAATGAGGTTTTCTTTGACGATGTGCAGTTAGCCCCCGATGCCCTGATTGGGCATGAGGGGCAGGGCTGGGAGCAATGCACCGCGGAACTGGCGTTTGAACGCAGTGGCCCCGAACGCATTTACTCCAGCATGGCTTTGCTCAATGCCTGGGTAGGGGAAGTGCGTGCCGCAGGCATTGATGATGAAGAAACGCTCTCAATGTTGGGTGATTTGCTCGGTGAAATGAGCGCTCTGCGGGGCATGTCTTTGGCAGTGACCCAACGCTTGGTGGATGGGCATAGTCCGGCGGTTGAGGCCTCGGTGGTCAAGGACTATGGCACTGACTTTGAGCAACGGCTCGTGCGCTGCATATCCGACTGGTTAGGCGCACGCCCCGAGTTTGCCGTCTCTGGGGAATTATTGAGAGCGCTGGCGTATCTGGAACAGATGGGTGTCACGTTCTCGTTAAGGGGCGGTACACGTGAGATTTTGCGTGGCATTATTGCCCGCGGTTTGGCATTGAGGTGAGCGCGGTGCAGATGGAATTATTAGATACCTTTGATCGGTTGTTGAGCGAAACCTGCTCACCCGCTCAGATTCGGCAGCTAGAAAAGAATGAGGAGCATGTGGCGATTTGGTCGGCCCTTGAGTCCTCTGGATTTCTGGATATTTTGGTGCCGGAGTCGGCCGGCGGGGCTGGATTGGGTTGGCAAGACGCTTGGGGCGTCCTGTTTGCCGCAGGTCGCCATGCGGTGCCTTATCCGATCGCACAAACCTTGTTTGCGCGCGCCTGTTTGGCTGAGGGCGAGCACGAAACTCCCGATGGCCCCATCGCACTAGCCACCGCTGTCAGCCATAGCGCCGACGGCGTACTTACCGCCCGGCTGGTGCAAGGCGGCTTGCTGGCCACTCATGTTCTTTTGCAAGACCATGACACCACTTACCTATTGCCAGCTAATCAGGCCACGCAAGAAGCGGTGGGGGGGCAAGGCAGTTTTGATGCGCACTTAACTTGGCAAGGTGCGGTTGTCACCACGTCGGTTATTGGTCGTCTGCCACGTGAGACGGTGAGCCACGGTTTGGCGCTGGGCTTGGCGGTGCTGATTGCGGGGGCGAGTGACCGCATTCTCGAAATGACTTTGACCTATGCCAATGACCGCGTGCAGTTCGGCAAACCCATCGGCCGATTGCAAGCAGTGCAACAACAGATCACTGAAATGGCCGAACGGGTCTACGGCATTCGCATGGCCACCCAGTTGGGCTGCCAATCGACAAGCGATCAAGCTTGGGTGCCATTACCCAACACGGCCGCGCTGGCGAAGTCACAAGCGAGCGCCGCAGCGGTGCGTATTGCCAACGTCGCGCATGCGGTGCACGGTGCGATCGGTGTGACCCACGAATATGATCTGCAGATCTACACACGCCGGCTATACGAATGGAATCGTGCGGGTGGGGGCGCCAAATATTGGGCCGCTCGGCTTGGACGCGCCGCCTTAGATGAGAATTACCTGCTTGATTTTGTGCGTAAGGATTTGTTTCAAGCCGTCTGACTGCTGATTTCTTTCAAGGCAGCTACATCCTGAATGCGAACCTCGCGCTGGTTGATGCGAATCAGTCCTTCGCGAGCGAAGCGAGAAAACAAGCGGCTCACGGTTTCCAAGGTGAGGCCAAGGTAACTACCGATCTCTTCACGGCTCATGCGCATCAGAAAATCGGTGGGTGAATAGCCCAATGCCGCCAATCGCTCCGATAGATTCAATAGAAACGCCGCTAGCCTCGCCTCAGCCCGCATAGAGCCGAGCGCGAGCAACACTTGGTGAGAGCGGGTGATCTCTTTGCTCATGATGCGCCGGACCTGTTGCTGTAAAGCAGGCACAGAACGACTGATTTCATCGATGTCCGTTAGCCTGACCACGCAGACCTCTGTGTCTTCCATGGCGACGGCGTTTGAGGAGTGTCTAGCCTCTGGCATGCCATCAAGCCCCACTAACTCACCTGGCAAGAAAAAACCGGTGATTTGCGTTTGACCACTAGCCTCTTCTAGCTGGGTCTTGACCGATCCCAAACGAAGGCCATACAGCGCATCCAATTCGTCACCGGCTTGGTATAACCGCTGTCCCTTTTTTAGGGTGATCCGTTCTTGCACCAGCTGGTCGAGTTGCTCAACCTCATGGCGGGGCATACCCGCTGGCAAACAGGCGCTACCAAGCATGCAGGTAGAGCAGTGAGTTGCTTCACTTGTCACAGGGACTCGTTTATATCTTTTGGTCATGAGGCTCGCAGAAAAAACAGAAAGGCTCGGGCCATGGTGACCCTTACGGCAATTACGGCCATAATGGCCCCAGCAACCCCAGCGACCCCAATGACCATCACCTCAGTTAATTTTGGCATTAAACGCGGTCTGGGTGTGGATTTTAAAAATCGACTTGGCACAGGTAGTAGATTCAGACGACGAGCATTCACGTCCCCCGTATGAGAGGGGCCGCAGGGGCCACGGAGGCCACAAAGGGTTCATTGGCAGGCCAAGCGTCAAAGCAAACGTCAAATCAAACGTCAACCATGATTGAAAAATATCTAAATAACCCTATATAAAGGAGATATGGATTTAAAAGCCATGCTAACGGGCAACGATTGTGGTGACAGCAGATCAAGCCCTGACCAAGGAGTCTGAATCATGCGATTTGACAAACTGACCACCAAGTTCCAACAGGCGCTCGCCGATGCGCAGAGCCTAGCGGCCCGAAACGACAATCCGTACATCGAGCCCGCACACGTTTTATCAGCCATGCTAGCCGACCCAGATAGTGGGGTTGGCAGTTTATTGGCGCGCGCTGGCGCCGCGGTGAATCGGTTAACGCCCGCTTTACAGACGGCGATCGATAGCCTGCCACAAGTGCAAGGTGGTGAAGGTAATTTACAGATCAGCCGAGATCTACAAGCGATTTTGACGCGTACTGACAAAGAAGCGGCCAAGCGCGGTGACGCTTACATCCCCACCGAGCTGTTCCTATTGTCTTTGCTCGATGATAAAGGGATGGTCGGTCGTGCCCTGTCCGATGTCGGCCTGCAACGCAAACCACTAGAAGCGGCAATCGATGCCGTGCGGGGTGGCAACCCGGTGACAGATCAAGAAGGTGAGGGCAAGCGCGAGGCACTCGCCAAGTACACCATGGACCTGACCGAGCGTGCCCGCGAGGGCAAACTAGATCCAGTCATCGGTCGCGATGACGAAATCCGCCGCGCCATCCAAATCCTGCAGCGCCGCACCAAAAACAACCCAGTGCTGATTGGCGAGCCTGGGGTGGGTAAGACCGCCATCGTTGAAGGACTGGCGCAACGCATTGTCAATGACGAGGTGCCTGAGTCCTTACGAGGTAAAAAAGTCTTGTCGCTGGACTTGGCTAGTTTGCTGGCGGGGGCCAAGTATCGGGGTGAGTTTGAAGAACGGCTCAAAGCCGTGCTCAAAGAGTTGTCCCAAGACGATGGCAGCAATATCGTTTTTATTGATGAATTACACACCATGGTCGGTGCCGGCAAAGCCGAAGGCGCCATGGATGCAGGCAACATGCTCAAGCCGGCCTTGGCCAGGGGTGAGTTGCACTGCATCGGTGCCACCACTTTGGACGAATACCGCAAATACATTGAAAAAGACGCCGCCCTCGAGCGCCGTTTTCAGAAGGTGCTTGTGGAAGAGCCAAACGTGGAATCGACCATCGCGATCTTGCGAGGCCTGCAAGAGAAGTATGAGGTTCACCATGGCGTAGAGATCACGGATCCGGCCATTGTTGCTGCCGCTGAGTTGTCTAACCGCTACATCACCGATCGGTTCTTGCCTGACAAAGCCATTGACTTAATCGACGAGGCAGCAGCCCGCATCCGCATGGAGATCGACTCCAAGCCAGAGGTCATGGATCGCCTTGACCGGCGCATCATCCAGTTAAAAATTGAGCGCGAGGCTGTTAAAAAAGAGACCGATGAGGCCTCTCAGCGTCGCTTGCAAATCTTAGAGAAAGAACTCAAGGAGTTGCAGCGCGAGTACAACGATTTCGAAGAAATCTGGAAAAGCGAGAAAGCGGCCGTCCAAGGCACCCAAGTCATCAAGGAAGAGATTGAGCGTGCGCGGGCTGAAATGGCTGATCTGCAAAGAAAAGGGCAGTTCGACAAACTCGCTGAATGGCAATATGGCAAATTACCCGCGCTAGAAGCACGTTTAAGCACGGCCGAGCGAAACGCTGACGGGCGTGACACCGCCAAGCCGCAATTGCTGCGCACCCAGGTGGGTGCCGAGGAAATTGCTGAAGTGGTCGCGCGTGCCACCGGTATTCCTGTGGCAAAGATGATGACCGGTGAGCGTGAGAAGTTACTCAAAATGGAAGAGCGTCTGCACCAGCGAGTGGTTGGGCAAGATGAGGCCGTGACCTTGGTCGCTGACGCGATTCGCCGCTCGCGTGCTGGCTTGGCGGATCCAGCTCGTCCGTATGGGTCATTTTTGTTCTTAGGCCCAACCGGTGTTGGCAAGACCGAGTTAACGCGAGCCTTGGCTGACTTTTTGTTTGACTCAGACGAGCACTTGATCCGCATCGACATGAGCGAATTCATGGAAAAGCACTCTGTGGCGCGCTTGATCGGTGCCCCCCCGGGGTACGTGGGTTATGAAGAGGGTGGCTACTTAACCGAAGCGGTGCGACGCAAACCCTATAGCGTGGTGTTGCTCGACGAGGTAGAAAAAGCCCACCCTGACGTCTTTAACGTGTTGCTTCAAGTTCTCGATGATGGGCGTTTGACCGATGGACAGGGCCGCACAGTGGATTTTAGGAATACGGTCATCGTGATGACTTCCAACTTGGGCTCACAACACATTCAGAGCATGGTCGGCAGCGCCTATGAAGCGATCAAAGAAGTGGTTTGGGATGAGCTCAAGGCGCACTTCCGACCTGAGTTTCTCAATCGTATTGATGAGGTGGTGGTGTTTCATGCCCTGCAAAGTCAGCACATTGAAAAAATCGCCACCATTCAGATCGAACGATTGTCGCAGCGCCTTCATGAACAAGAAATGCAACTGGAAATCACGCCCGCGGCTGTCGCTGAATTAGCCCGTGCAGGTTTTGATCCGGTGTTCGGCGCTCGACCGCTCAAGCGCGCCATTCAGCAAAAACTAGAAAACCCCATTTCCAAGCGTATCTTGGAAGGGAAGTTCGGTCCCAAAGATGTGGTCCCAGTCGACTATAAGGACGGACATTTTGTCTTTGAGCGAACCCTGCAATAACAGCAACAGCAACGTCAACAGCAACAACAGTAGCAGTGGCAGTAACCACAAAAAAATAACGCGCGAGCGCGTTTTGCGGGTCAGACAAGTGTGTCTGACCCGCTCTGCCTAAAAGACAGGTCGCATCACCACATCAGATTTTTTTACCTGCAGCCCTTTCTAATATGTAGTTGCGTCTGAAACGGGTGGGCTGCGTTGGTAGGCGATCGAGTGGGTCTTTGAAGCGGGTGTCCGGATCATGGCCATTGAGTAAAGCCGCACTCAGATCAACCGTCTGGTGGCGCATCGGAACAAAAACCGTCCATCCTCCGACACCGAAAATGAACCGGTGGGTGTGTGAACCAGTTGGGAAGAAAGTAAGTCCTGCTTTCCTGTGCCTAACTCAAACAGGTATTATTGGTTGGCTTTGACTATTCTCGTGCGACTTTATGACTGACCCCATGACACCCGCCCCAAGGCAGCCGCCACAACTTGTTCGCCGTGCTGCGCACGCGCGCCTATCTGTGGTCGTGCCCGCTTACAACGAACGCGATAACCTAAGCGCCTTGTTACCCCAGTTGCAGGGGGCGTTGATTGCGATCGGCGCGGATTGGGAGGTGGTGGTGGTGGACGATGGCAGCCGTGATCAGACAGCGATGCTGATGCAACATTGGTGTCAGTCGCCTGGCTTTCGGTATTTACAATTGTCGCGTAATTTTGGTAAAGAAGCCGCACTCACGGCCGGTATCGAGGCGGCTGTCGGCGACATGGTGGTGCTGATGGACGCCGACCTGCAGCACCCACCATCGCTGTTAGCCGCCATGGTGGCGCGCTGGGAGCAAGGCGTTGACATGGTTTATGCCGTGCGTGAAAGTCGTGAAGACGAACCCTGGGGCAAACGCCTAGGCACTCGGTTGTTTTATTCCTTGTTACGCATCGAAGGCAATGTACAAGTGCCACCTCATGCGGGCGATTTTCGGCTTATGGACCGCGCTGTGGTTCAAGCCTTACTGCGATTGCCAGAACGCAGTCGATTCATGAAAGGACTCTACGCCTGGGTCGGATTTGATGCTGAGGCCCTGCCTTACATGCCGCAAGGCCGCCACAAGGGCACTAGCCACTTCAGTGTGATCAAGCTTTGGCGTTTGGCCCTCGCGGGTCTGATGTCTTTCACCACCTGGCCTTTGCGGGCAGTGAGTGTGGTTGGGTTTGTGGTGTCTATTTGTTCGTTTTTTTACGGCGCCTACATTGTGGTGGAATACTTGCTGTTTAAAAACGCCGTGGCGGGTTGGCCAACCATCGTGACGATCTTGTTGTTCTTTTCCGGTATCAATCTTTTGTCGTTGGGTATTGTCGGTGAGTACGTGGCCCGCATCTTTGAAGAGGTCAAAGGTCGCCCGCTGTACTTGGTTAAGAAAACCGATGGCTCAATGGCGAGCGGCGAAAGCCCAAAAGCGACTAAAAATGAAGGTCAAGACCGCTACCCCAATCAAGATCATCCCTAACAGCCATTCGTAGGGCATGCTGGTTTCTCGCAGTAGGATGGCATAGGCGGTTTCATTGACGAGAAAGCCCATACCCGACAGCACAAAAAATCTCGGTAAACTGGACTTGAGACCTGATTGAAGGGCACGAAAGGTGAGGAAATAATGACCCGAATAAGAAACATTAAAGGCCACTAGCCAACCAATGACGTTAGCCGTTAAAGGCTGCCAAGCGGCGCTTGAAACCAAGGTGACCACCACCAGCCAATGCACCAGTGCGGCAGAGGCGCCGACGAGCACAAATGAACTGAGTTGGTGTGATAGTTTTTTCATGGACAGGTAACTAGGTAACTGCTTTTAAAAATGACGGATCCAACATGACGGACTCAACGTGACGGACTCAACATGACGGACCCAAGGCAAAGGGTAGCAGCCAGTAAGTCTGGCAATGAGCCCCGAGCAATTGCCATCTGCGCCGATGACTATGGTGTGGACGACGCGGTCAACGAGGCCATTGTAGACCTTGCTATCAGGGGACGACTGACCGCGACCAGTGTGTTGGTCGATGGCGCATCACTCGAGCAGGCGGCTGACGTCTTATCGGCGCTGCCGTTAGACATCGGACTGCACCTAAATTTCACTGACGCCATTGGCGATCTCAGCACAAAGCAGGTCATGCCCTTATGGACGCTGATCCTGCGCGCGCATGCCAGGTTATTGGACAAATCATGGGTTCGTGCTGGTGTTGAGCGTCAACTGGATCGGTTTGAAACCCTGTTTGGACGGGGCCCAGATTATGTTGATGGTCACCTACATATCCACCAACTACCTATCATCCGGGATGTGCTCGTTGAGACCTTCGCGCAGCGCTATAACCGAGGGCCGTTGTGGATACGTGATACGCGACTGCCGCCTGCCATGTATACACAAGGACCCTGGGTGAGCCGGGTCAAAACGTGGGTCATTGGTCACCTAGGCATGGCCACTTTGGCTGAGCAGGTCAAACGACATGGCTGGGCCAGTAATCGTGGGTTTGCTGGCGTTTATGACTTCACCCGCCCACATCCGCCTTTCTTTGAGATGTTTCAATCGTGGTGCGCCCACTGCGACAGTGGCGCGCTGATCATGACGCATCCGTCAACACGGGCACTGCCTGGCGATCCGATTGGCCAGGCCCGTGTGGCCGAGTACCAGGCCTTGACTAGCGATGCCCTAGGCGACTATCTGGTGGCGCAGCAAATCAGGGTTGGACGCCTGTCTCAGCTATTGTCAACTTTGCCGTAAAACTTCACACCCCTTTCAATGCGATCACGGCCTTGCGAGAGACGGTGGCGGTTGGTGTCTCTGAGCGAATAGACACAGCCGCAATACTCTTGCTGGTAGAACTGTTCGCGCTTGCTGATCTCTATCATCCGTTGTGAGCCGCCGTTTTTACGCCAGTTATAAGTCCAGTACAACAAATCTTGGTAACGGCCAGCCGCTCTTTCACCGCAACCGTTGATTTGATTCATGTCTTTCCAGCGCGAGATGCCCAAGGAACTTGTGATGGTGTCATAACCGTTCTCATGCGCGTACAGAGCCGTCCTCTCAAACCGCATATCAAAGCATTGGGTGCAGCGTTCGCCGCGCTCGGGTTCGTTTTCTAGGCCTTTGATACGTTCAAACCAATTATCAACATCGTAATCGGCATCAATGAAACCCACGCCGTGCTCCTGAGCGAAGCGGATGTTTTCTTGTTTGCGGATTTCGTACTCTTTGACAGGATGAATGTTGGGGTTGTAAAAAAAGATGTCGTAGCGGATGCCGCTGGCCAGCATGGCTTCCATGACCTCGCCAGAGCAAGGGGCACAACACGAGTGCAGCAGCACGCGTTCGCGCCCGGCGGGCAGTGTCAGGCCAGGGCGCAATGGGTCATGCAAAGGGTTATGCAAAGGGTCAGACATTGCTTGATCCAGATCAATCTAAATTTTATGAACTCATAGTGTAATGGCTTAGACCCTTGAGAAAAAGTCCGTGACAAGTTTGTAAAACGTTCGTGACAAGTTGGTGACAAGTTCACGACCAGTGCGATGCGTACCGTGCTTTGACGTGTGAGCCGAATGTAGGGTCCGACGCCCGCCGCTTATCAAACGCACTCGGCCTAGAGGAGAGCACAAGGATGACACCAAAAATTGATCGACGCACCTTTCTACTCGGTGCGGCCGCCCTTGGCGCGGCGGGCATAGGATCGCCACCCGTGGCCATGGCCAATGTTCGGGCTGACGTGATGATCGTGGGTGCCGGTGCCGCCGGCTTGTCCATCGCCGCGCGTCTGGCTAGGCAAATGCCAAACGCCAAAATCACCATTTTTGATGCCCGTCGAGATCACTACTTTCAGCCGGGGTGGACGCTCGTCGGTGCGGGTTGGTGGAAACCGAACCAGACCGTGGAAACCACAGGTAAGTACATCCCTTCGGGTGTGAACTGGGTGGAGCAAAATATCGCTGAATTTGATCCTGAGGGCAATAGCGTGACCGATGCCAGCGGCAAACGGTATCGCTATGACTGGTTGTTTGTGACAACGGGCCTGGCGTTGGACTACGACAAGATTGAGGGCATGGATGCTCGGCTAATCGGCAGCAAAGGGATTGCCAGTATTTATGCGGGTCCCCAAGCCGCAGGGGTCTCTCACCGAGTGATTAGTGACTATTTAAAAACTGGTGGCGTCGCTTGGTTTGGCCGTCCCGCCACAGAAATGAAATGCGCGGGCGCTCCCCTGAAGATGACCTTCATCACAGATGATTTGGCCCGTCGGGCTGGGGTTAGGGGCAATTGCAAAATCCGTTACGCCGCCCATAACCAAGGGTTGTTTGCGATTGCGCCGGTTGACGCCAAAGTCAAAATGCTTTTTGAGGAACGTGACATTGAGCCGTTTTATAACCATGTGCTCACGGCCATTGATCCCGATGCCAAGCGAGCGATCTACCGCACGCCCAACGGAGCGGTGACTCTAGATTACGACATGATTCATGTGATTCCACCCATGAGTGCGCCCGAAGCGGTAAGGCGCAGTCCATTGCCCTGGCAAAGCGGACCCAATGCCGCCGAAGGTTGGATCGAGGTCAGCCCAGAAAATTTACGCAGCCCGCGCTATCCCAACGTTTTTGCGGTAGGGGACGTCGCCGGTGTGCCACGCGGCAAAACCGCTGCGAGCGTTAAGTGGCAGGTGCCCGTGGCGGTCGATCACATGATCGCCGCCGCCAACGGTCAGGTCTCACCAAAAGTCTACAACGGCTACACGTCTTGCCCCATGGTGACTGGGCTCGGTAAGGCCATGCTGGTTGAGTTTGACTATGCAGGCAACCTAACGCCGTCATTCCCCTTTATTGATCCGCTCGAGGAACTGTGGATTTCGTGGTTCATTGAAGAAAAAGCTTTGCTAGGGACCTACCGTGCGATGTTGCGCGGTTACGGCTAAACGAGGAGACAAAAATCATGGAAGAAATCTCGATACCAATGATGGTGGTGACGCTTTGGGAAACCTTTGGGTGGCTCAGTGTGCTGGGTGCGGCGGTCGCCGTTTTATTGTTGATCATGCTGGTGCGCGCGATATTGCATGCTCGCTCCCGTGGTCTGCCCATGGGAAAGTTGCTGCTCAGTGGCATCGCACTGACGGTGGTGGTGGCGGCGATCCTGACGCCGTTTGTGCCGGTCTGGACCATGGCGCCGGTGGGGGATCTGCGCGGGCTAGTGGACTATGTGTTGGCCTTTTTGATCGCCTTGGCCCCAGCCGCTATTGTGGGCGTGTCATGGATCTACTTGAGAGCCATGCGCCAACCCATGATGAGTTAAGGTCTCTTGTCGCAGTCTCTTAACGGTCGCCGTCGAGCACTGATTCCCATAAGGCCCTGACAGCCTGGCGGGTTTGTGCCATTTCTTGCGGTGAGACCCGGGCACGCTCGGCACCTTGCAGGCGCAGGGCGTGTTGTTTTTTACGCAGGCTTCGATAGGCCGCGATGGCATTCGTGGCCACCGATGTAGAAATCAGGCCCAGCTTCTCAGTGATGCCAAGCAACGCAATATTACCCAGATTGGGGATCAGCGCAGGCTCTTGAGCGGCGTAGCGCAGCACGAGGTACTGAGTGACAAACTCCAAGTCAACCATGCCGCCGGCGTCGTGTTTCAAATCAAATAAAGGGGTTTTGTTGGGATGGCCTTCGCTGATCTTACGGCGCATGGCGCGCACCTCGTGCGCTAGCGTCTCAGGATCTCTCGGTCGCGTCAAAACCTCCTCACGTATCTTTTCAAATGCTGCGCCAACTTGCGGATCACCGACCACAAAACGGGCCCTGGTGATGGCCTGATGCTCCCAAGCCCAAGCATGTTGCTTTTGATATTGCTCAAACGCCTCGATCGACACGGCCAGTAAGCCAGCATCACCATCGGGGCGCAGCCGTAGGTCGACCTCGTAGAGTCGGCCCGAGGACGTCATGGTCGATAGCCAAGAGGCCAATCGTCGGGCTAGTTTGGCGTAGTGCTCGGCTGCGTTTTCATCGGGGTCATCAAATAGAAACACCAAGTCTAGGTCCGAGGAGTAGCCCAACTCTTTGCCGCCATGCTTGCCATACGCGATGATGGCAAATTTGGGCGGTGGGGCTTTGTCAGCGGGGCAGTGCAGCACCAATGGCCAAACCCAACTTAAGGTCTGATCAAGGATCATGTCAGCGAGGGCGGACAGCTGATCAGCGAGCGCCTCAATGGACAGGACCCCAGCAATATCTTGTGCCAGCAGCTGAAAGCTGATTTGACGCTGTAAGTCACGCATCAAATTCATTTGTTGCTCAATGTCTGGTTCGCCATCCGCGAGCAAACACGCACCCATATCCGCGTTCAGATGGGCCTTCACCCGATCAAAGTCGATGGGTTCCATCAGCGTACGCCAATCAATCAAACTATCTAGCACCACGGGGTGCTGAATCACGTATTGGGCGGCCCAGGGGCTAGCCGCCATCAGCCCAGCCACCCGAATCAGTGTTTGTGGAAACTCAACGAGCAGGGCCAGATAGGCGCTGCGTTGGGCAATGGTTTCAATCAGGTCAAGTAGACGTAGGGTGGTGGTTTTGGGGGTTTCTGTGGCGAGCGCCGCCTGCAGCAACAAGGGTAAAAGCTCATCAATACGATGACGGCTCTGCGTCGAGAGGCTTCGAATGCGGTGGCCGTCTAAAAAGACGTCGATGTTCTTGTGTAACGCTTGTGCCTCATCGCCAAACGAAGTGAGGATGGTGTCTATATTGGTTTGGTTCGGATCAAATGTCCCGTCGAGCTTGGTCGCGGGGTCTGATGGGTCAGCCGCGCTCGTGTCGGCCTTGTGTGCGTCGGGCTCTGGCGATTCTGCCTGAGCCAAACCGGCCAAGCGAAAGGCATCACGAAACACCGCGGCAACGCGTTGCCGATGATCGGCCATCGTCTTTTCAAACTCATCTGCGGGTAGCCCCATGGCAGCGGCCAATGCCAATCGCAGCGACGCATCCTCAGGCAAGAGGTGGGTTTGGGCATCCTCCCGATACTGCAACAGATGCTCCAAGCGCCTCAAAAACAAGTAAGCCGCCTCCAAATCTTGTGCCACGGTGTCTGGCACCAACCCCGCCCGTTGCTGCACTTGCAGGGCGCACAAGAGATTGCGCTGCTGCAGGGTAGGCATTTTTCCGCCGCGAATCAGCTGCGTGAGCTGAACCACAAACTCGATTTCACGGATACCACCATCGCCGAGTTTGATATTGCGTTCGGTGTCTAGCCCATTGCGTGCTGACGCCCGACGCTGCCAATCTTGACGAATGCGTTGCCTGAGATCTCTTAGGGCGGCGAGCGCATCAAAATCAAAATATTTTCTGTAGACGAAAGGCAAGCGCATGCTTTCAACTTGCTGAATTGTTAGCTCACTCTCACTATCGGGCCAAGCCTTTGTCGGTATAACGCGCCCTTTTAACCAGGCGTAACGCTCCCACTCACGACCTTGCGTGAATAGGTATTGTTCAAAGGCGTCTAGGCTCCATGCCAGCGGCCCGCCATCGCCGTCAGGTCTCAAACGCAAATCGGTGCGAAACACTTGACCATGCTGATCGAGCTCAGAGATGATGGGCATCATGTGGCGCGTGAGTTTGCCGTAAAATTCGTGATGAGAAATCGGGCGCGGCCCATCGGTTTGGCCCTCTTCGCCGTAAAGCATCACGAGATCAATGTCTGAGGACACGTTTAGCTCGCAGCCCCCGAGTTTTCCCATACCCACGACGATCATTTCCTGCGGGCGACCCGTTTCAGACTCGCGCGGCGTGCCGTGTATGTCGACCAGTGCGTCAACGACAGATCGGTAGGCTTGAGAGACGGCAAGATCGGCCAGCGCCGTCATGGCCTCGGTGACCTCGGCCAAGTCGGCTTTTTGGCTGATGTCGCGCACCATCACCGTGTAGAAAACGCGCTCGCGAAGCTGTCTCAGGACACGACGGCAGTCGCTCACGCTCAGATGAGTCGTCGCAGGTTCGTCGCCAGCCATTTCGACAAACCAGTGATCGATGCGGGCGCTGTCTACCGGCTGCTCACTGGCTGTGTGCAGCCACAGAGCAAAAGACTCATCGGCATGGACGCGTCGCCTCAGGGCGCCTGACCACAGAAGGGTCGAATCAAGATTGGCTTTGCTCACATTGGGACCTGAATGTTTCGAACGGGCATAAAATGATTGTACCGGCACTCTTTATGAGTGCCGAGTTTGACGAGTAAACTGAAGGCATGATTAACGTTGTTTGATTTAGCTGCAAAAATACATTGAATTTGCTTAAGCCTATTATTCGTTTCGGTCTGATTGTGCTGGTGCTCGGTTATTTCGTGAGCGCCGCAGCCTTGCTGTTTACCCGTTATTGGGTTTTGCCGCGAGTAGACCAGTGGCGCCCTGATATAGAAGCGGTGCTGACCGAGTCGATAGGGGCACCTGTCAAGATCGGCGAAATCGAGGCCCAATGGCGGTCACTTAGCCCGGTGTTGAGTTTGCGCGATTTGTCTGTGCTTGATGAAGACGGCTCTGCGAACTTGGTGATAACGGCGGCGCAGGCCATTTTTTCGTGGCGCAGCCTTCTGCACTTCGAACCCGTGTTTCGCTACATTGGAATAGATCAATTCGATCTGACAGCCGTCAAACAAACCAGCGGTTTGATCAGACTCGCGGGTTTTGACATTGACCTGAGTACCCCCTCAGATCCGGTCGCGACGCAACGTGTGCTGAGTTGGCTAACTAAACAAGGCCGTATTGATTTTACCCAAGCCAAGGTGACGTGGGTCAATCAACAAGATGACTCACCGCCAATTATTTTGACGAATATTGGCATATCCCTAGAAAACAGATTGTTGTCACACCGCATAGACATTCAATCATCGTTACCAACAGCCCTCGGCGAGTCGATCGAGCTGTCCATCGAATTGGATCGGTTAGGCGGGTCGTCGAACCTGTTAGATAGGCGATCGATCGATGCGGAGGTGTTTATGGCGTTGCCGCGTCTTGATATTGGTGCGCTTAAACCTTGGGTAAGCTTGCCCGACATCAAGGGTGTCTTTGGGGGGCGTGCGTGGGTCAACTGGCAGGACGGCTTGATTGATACCGTGACGGTAGACCTCAGCGCGACGGGTTTATCAGGTGGCGGGGTGGGCAGCGGGGCAGGTGTTGAGCTGGGCGGTGAGGTAGAGCAGAGCCCTTTGGCTTGGCAGGTGAATCAAGCTCAGACGCGTATAACGGGCCCACTAGGGGTTTTATGGGACACCCCAGATGCTAAAGCGTGGGTGAAAAAGCCGCTGGCAAGTGCCCGTTTGGCACTTGATTTGGCAGCCAGCGAGGTGTTGATCAATCACCTGTCAGCTGAGTTGGAAAGCCTGTCTATCGACACATTCAAGGTTGACAGCGTCATTGCGCGTCCGAGCGCCGAGGGATTGTCGGTGACCGCCGACGACATCTCGATCGCTAATGGTGATGGTTTGATTCAAATGAGTGGCCAATGGCAACGGGATAGTCGGCTTAGTAGCGGACAAATCGATATCGAGGGCACCTTGGCTAGGTTTGACCTAAGGACGCTGCCTCGATACCTGTCGAGTGCAATCAGTCAAGAAGCCGAACAGTGGATGTCGCAGGCTTTCAAGCGCGGCATGGTCTCCCAAGCGGGTTTCAAGGTCAAAGGGTCGGTGGCGGACTTCCCCTACGCGGGTGCTGGCGATCCGGGTGTGTTCACTGTTGATGGCACCTTTCAGGACTGGTCACTAGACTATGCCCCGCCCAAAGGAAAAGGTGGGTTGGGTTGGCCGCCCCTAGTCGACTTGAAAGGCAGCCTCAGTATGGTCAAGGACCGCATCAGCGTGCGAACCAGCGCCGGTGCTTTGCAGATGCCCAAGGGTGAGCGAGTCTCAATCACGCGACTGTCTGCCGACCTTATCGCTATTGTCGACAGCCCCGTGCTGTCGATAGATGCGCAAACCACAGCGCCTGCCAAATCCTATCTGGCTCTTTTAACGCAAACCGCGCTCAAGGACTTAACCCCGGCATTTATCGATGACTTGTCAGGCGCTGGACAGTGGTCGGTGCCTTTAACGATTCAAATGAATATTGAGGACTTTGATAGCACCACGTTTCGCACGGCATTGGATATCAATGGTGGCGAGATTGGTTATGCGGCGTTACCCTCAGTGACTGTGAATGAGGGAACGGCTGTTATTACCGAGAAAGGCTTTACTGCCCAAGGCTTGAAGGGTTCCTGGCTAGAGGGCCAGATAGCGGTCAGCGGTGGGATTAATGAGTCGACACAAACCGTGCTGGTTAAAGGTGACTTATCGTGGCCGCAGTTGGCAAAGCTCACCAACACAACGGCGATCAATCAAGTCGTTAAAGGACAGCTGCCTTTTGAGGTAAGTTTCAACGCGCCAAAGGGTAAACCGCAGAATATGCTTTTTACGTCGTCTTTAAAGGGCACTGAAATGATGTTGCCCAAGCCTTTCACTAAAGCCGCGGACACTGAATTAGCCACCACAATCGCTTGGCAAGAAGGCTCGTCGTCTGCGCCAGGCACGGCGCTAATTAAGCTCGGCTCACTTGCCACGCTAGAGGCGAGGATAGCCAGCACAAAAGCGCCCGCTGGCACGCCTACGTTTGAAGCTGTCGCGTTATCGGTGGGGCAGCCGCCCATCCCTTTACAAAAAGGGTTTGCCGCGGCGGCCCGGTTTGACATGTTGCAAGCCGAGCCATGGCTAGCGCTCGCTGAAAGTTTACAAACCACCCTGGCTCAACCGGCAGCAAAGAAGCCGATATTTCCGCCACTGAGCTCAGCAAAGCTAAGTGCCCAACAATTTAAGTGGACACACACCGTTTTGGATGCCCTTGATGTCGATTTGACGATGAGCCGCAATGGCCAGAACCACTTGGCACTAGAATCGAAGCAGACCTCTGGCACGGTTCGCTGGCAGGCAAAAGACGGGAAAATTAACGGCCAAGTGCTCGCGAAATTCTCTAAGTTCAACATCGGTAGTCAAAAGCAAGATGGCCTAACCGAGGAAGAGAAAGCGCAGGCCATGGCTTCGTTGCCTAAAGACGGTGCGCTATCAGAAATACCGGCGCTAGATCTAACCATTGATGAGTTAACCGCGTTTGGTTCTACGTTAGGTACTTTACAGATAGTGGGCGAGAACAGTGCAGATCGCTCTCAGTGGCATATAGAAAAATTACACATCAAAAACCCACATGGCGATGTAGAAGTTTCTGGTGTCTTGCGGTTCAGCCCCAACCCAGGTCTATCGACGGTGTTGGCCCTGAACCTTAAGAACCTTGGCGACATGACTGATTCCTTGGGGTTAGGAAAGCGCATAAGCAAAGGTTCAGGCAGCATCACTGCGAAAGTGGACTGGGCTGGTTTTCCGTGGCAAAGAGAATACGGAAAACTCAATGCTCAGGTCGCCATTGACTTAAAAAACGGTGTATTTGATGGCGTGGACTCGAGTAGCGCTCGAGTGCTTGAGCTGCTGTCTCTGCAGTCACTAAATCGTTTGTTTAAATTGGATTTGGGTGCCGATAACTCATTTAAAGACGGCTTTCCTTGGCAAAGCATCGTGGGTGATACGTCCATTAAGTCGGGTGTTGCTGACACACGCAACCTAACCGTGGATAGCGTGGTGGCAACCATTTCTATAGTGGGTGGTGCCAACCTCGCGAACGAAACTTGGAATCTTGACGCCGAAGTGAAACCAAACCTCGACATGAGTGGGGCTGCCATCGCGAGTGGATTTGTGGTCAATCCGCTGGTCGGTCTCACCGCATTGATCGGACAATATCTTTTACGTAACCCAATCGAAAAAGCAATGGCAATCAAATACTCGGTGACGGGGCCGTGGGAGAGCCCCAAAATCAATGGCAAAACGCCTAAAGCGGCGGCTGGTCAAAAACAAGATGCACCTGATCCAGAAGAGAAGGTCATCAACAATGGTAGCCAACCCAAGCCGACTCAATAAAGGCCAAGCGGCCTTTATTTTTTCATCATCTCAAAAAACTCGGCATTGTTCTTGGTCGAACGCATTTTATCGAGGATGAAGTCCATTGCTTCGACGTCGTCCATGTCATGAATGAATTTTCTCAATACCCAAATCTTGGGTAGCAAATCACCCTTGATGAGGAGCTCTTCGCGGCGCGTACCCGACCGGTTTAAGTTGATGGCGGGGTACATTCTCTTTTCTGCCAAGCGACGCTCTAAGTGCACTTCGGAGTTACCGGTGCCCTTGAATTCTTCATAAATCACCTCGTCCATGCGGCTGCCGGTCTCAATCAATGCCGTGCCGATGATCGTGAGCGATCCGCCCTCTTCGAGATTACGCGCCGCACCAAAAAACCGCTTTGGACGCTGAAGCGCATTGGCATCAACGCCACCAGTCAGCACCTTGCCCGATGAGGGCACCACTGTGTTGTAGGCACGGGCCAAACGGGTAATCGAGTCGAGCAAGATCACAACGTCTTTTTTGAGTTCAACCAAACGCTTGGCCTTCTCAATGACCATCTCAGCGACCTGCACGTGGCGGGTGGCGGGTTCATCAAAGGTTGAAGCGACGACTTCGCCACGCACTGTGCGCTGCATCTCCGTCACTTCTTCTGGCCGCTCGTCAACGAGCATCACAATCATCACGGCGTCGGGGTAATTGGTGGTGATGGCGTGGGCAATATGCTGCATCAGCACCGTTTTGCCTGATTTCGGGCTGGCAACGATCAAACCACGTTGGCCTTTACCGATCGGCGCAAAGATATCCAGAATGCGACCAGTCAAGTTCTCTTCGCTTTTGATATCGCGCTCAAGCTTCATCGGCTCATCAGGGTGTAGGGGCGTCAAATTCTCAAACATAATGCGATGTTTGATCGCCTCAGGCAGCAACCCATTGACCTTTTCCACCTTAACGAGCGCAAAGTAGCGCTCGCCGTCCTTGGGTGTGCGAACCTCGCCTTCGATGGAGTCACCGGTGTGTAAGTTAAAACGACGGATCTGTGACGGCGAGATATAAATGTCGTCGGTACTGGCTAAGTAGGAAGTCTCGGGCGAGCGCAAGAACCCGAATCCATCGGGCAAAACTTCGAGGACACCATCCCCAAAAATTTGTTCGCCTTGTTTGGCGCGCCGCTTCATGATGGCGAACATCAGTTCTTGCTTACGTAGGCGGTTGGCGTTTTCTATTTCTAGACCGGCGGCTACCTCGAGTAGTTTCGAGACGTGCTGCGCCTTGAGTTCATTCAGATGCATGGATTTGAGTAAAAGGAGAGAGGAGTGATGGGGATGGCAGACCCGGGCGGGCCTGCGCGTGGGTTTGAGTATCTATTACAGCTGTTCGTTTAAAAACTCGGTCAATTGTGACTTGGATACCGCACCGACTTTGGTTGCCTTGACTTCACCGTCCTTGAATAACATCAGGGTCGGAATACCGCGGATGCCAAATTTAGCGGCCGTTTGTTGGTTTTCGTCGACATTCAGTTTGGCGATTGTCACCTTATCGCCGAACTCTGTGGCAACTTCTTCAAGGATGGGCGCGATCATTTTGCAAGGACCACACCAAGCGGCCCAATAATCGACCAACATAGGCTTGTCTGCGCCTAAAACGTCGGTTGCAAAACTGTCATCGCTGACGTGTTTGATGTTTTCGCTCATGATTGATCTCTCGTGTGCGATGGTCGATTGGGTTATCAGGTCCCGCATCATCAGGACTCAACCATCGTTCGGTTGGTAATGGAGAAACAAAGTCCATGGGAATGCTGTCAATGCATCCGAACCATGTGTTACCTTCTGTTCGCTGTTTTCTAAGAATTCTGTATATGGAAAGCATACCACTGTTTTGATGGGGAATCACAAGGCGGTGGTGAGCAATCTGCTCATTATTTGAGCGTTCCAGTGTCCAGCGCACAGAACCTTCGGTTTTTTCTTAAAATCCTGGGGCTTTTCCACAGATATTGGGGATAACTTGGTGGCTACCGCCTATAACGAATCATCTATACGTGTACTCAAAGGATTGGAGCCTGTGCGCCAGCGTCCTGGGATGTACACCCGCACGGACAACCCGCTTCACGTCATCCAAGAAGTTATCGACAATGCGGCCGATGAGGCACTCGCCGAGTACTGTCAAAAAATAACAGTGACCTTGCACTCGGATGGCAGTGTGTCGGTGCAAGACGACGGTCGCGGGATACCGGTGGGTTTACACCCCGAAGAAAAAGCGCCGGTGGTCGAGTTGGTCTTCACGCGCCTACATGCGGGCGGTAAGTTTGACAAGCAAGGTGGTGCCGGGGCTTACGCCTTTTCTGGGGGCCTGCATGGCGTGGGCGTATCGGTTACCAATGCATTGGCGAGTCGTTTGGAATTGGCCGTGTATCGGGATGGTGCTCACCATGCGATGGCCTTTGAAAACGGCGAAGTGGTTGAGCCGCTGACAGTGGTGGGCCCTGTGCCCAAGAAAAAGACAGGCACCACGGTCCGTGTTTGGCCTAACCCAAAGTATTTTGATGCCATGACCCTGCCGGTTGCGGCGTTAACGCATTTGCTGCGCAGCAAAGCCGTTCTCTTGCCTGGCGTGACGGTGGTTTTGAATCAGGAGAAGTCGGGCGATCAGCAGCAGTGGTGTTATGCCCAAGGATTAGAGGGCTATTTACAAGATGCGCTAGCTGATACGCCCTTGCTAGTACCATTTTTTGCCGGCGAGCAGTTTGTGGGCGAGGGCGATGATGTCTTTGCCTTGGGTGAAGGGGCGCAGTGGGTGGTGGCTTGGGCCGAAGAGGGCGCCATCGTCAGAGAGTCCTATGTGAACCTGATACCCACCTCGGCCGGTGGTACCCACGAGGCAGGTTTGAGAGAAGGTTTGTTTGCGGCGGTCAAAGGTTTTTCTGAGCTGCACAGCTTGCTACCCAAAGGCACCAAGTTGTTGCCCGAAGATGTGTTTTCAAGGGTCAGCTTTGTGCTGTCAACCAAGGTGCTTGACCCTCAATTCCAAGGGCAAATCAAAGAGCGACTCAATAGCCGCGACGCGGTCAAGTTGGTGAGTGGTTTTGTTAAAACCGCTTTGGAACTGTGGCTCAACTCCCACATGGATGAAGGCCGCAAACTTGCTGAGCTGGCGATTCGCCAAGCCCAAGCCCGCTCGAGAGCGGCGCAAAAAGTGGAAAAACGCCGTGGTTCAGGTGTGGCGGTGCTACCGGGTAAATTGACGGACTGCGAGGCCACCGATGCAAGTCGCACTGAGGTGTTCCTTGTTGAGGGCGACTCGGCGGGTGGTTCCGCCAAAATGGGTCGAGACAAAAATTTTCAGGCCATCCTACCTTTGCGTGGCAAAGTGCTTAACGCTTGGGAAGTGGATAAGGACCGATTGTTTGCCAACAATGAAATCCACGATATCGCGGTGGCCATCGGGGTCGACCCACATGGTCCCCATGAGGATCCTGACCTTTCTCAACTGCGCTATGGACGCATTTGCATTTTGTCTGACGCCGATGTTGACGGCTCGCACATTCAGGTGTTGCTCTTGACCTTGTTTTTTAAGCACTTCCCTAAACTGGTACAAGCAGGGCACTTGTATGTGGCAAAGCCGCCCCTTTTTAGAGTTGACGTTCCTGCGCTGGGCAAGCGTCCACTGCGCAAATTCTATTGTTTGGATGAAGGCGAGCGCGAGGCTTTGCTAGATAAGTTACGCAAAGAAGGCGTGAAGGAGGATAGTTGGTCGATTGGTCGCTTTAAGGGCTTGGGGGAAATGAGTCCTCAGCAGCTTTGGGAGACTACGCTTAACCCCGACACTCGACGCTTATTGAAAGTCGATTTTGGGTCTTTAGACGCCGAGCAAACGCGACAAATGTTTGTCATGCTGATGGGCAAAGGCGAGTCCGCACAGCGCCGGCAATGGATCGAAGAAAAGGGTAATTTGGCCCAAGTGGATATCTGATCGTTCGATGAACGAAATTACAAAGTGACGCGATGACCGATATTAATCAACCGACCTTATTTGATAACAACAATGACGATACGCTAACGCTTGGCCTCTACGCCGAGCAGGCTTATCTGGATTATGCCGTTTCGGTGGTTAAGGGCCGTGCTTTACCGGAACTCGGTGACGGCCAAAAACCCGTGCAACGCCGCATTCTGTTTGCGATGCAAGCCATGGGTTTGCAAACGGGTTCGCGCCCGGTGAAGTCAGCGCGCGTGGTGGGTGACGTGTTGGGTAAGTTCCACCCTCATGGCGATCAAGCCGCCTATGATGCCCTCGTGCGCATGGCGCAGGCCTTCACATTGCGCTACCCCCTCATTGACGGGCAAGGTAATTTTGGGTCACGTGATGGCGACAATGCCGCGGCGATGCGATATACCGAGGCCCGGCTCACACCCATCGCCAAACTGCTGTTGGATGAGCTTGGCGAAGGCACGGTTAACTTTGTGCAGAACTATGATGGCAGTCAGCTTGAGCCCGCCTCGCTGCCTGCGCGGTTGCCGATGTTGTTGCTCAACGGCGCCTCGGGCATTGCCGTTGGCATGGCAACCGAAATGCCGTCACACAACTTGACTGAGGTGGCCGCGGCTTGCGTGGCTTTGATCAAGAACCCAAAGCTTGACCATGCGGCCATACAAGCCATGGTGCCTGGCCCAGATTTCCCCGGCGGGGCTCAAATCATTTCAGAGCCGCAGGACATTGCCCAGGTCTACAGCCTAGGTCGGGGTTCTTTAAAAGCACGTGCACGTTGGCATTTCGAAGAACTCGCCCGTGGTCAGTGGCAGTTAGTGGTGACCGAACTGCCTCCCTCAACTTCTGGCCAAAAGGTGCTGGAAGAAATCGAGGACATGACCAATCCCAAGATTAAAACCGGCAAGAAGTCCCTGACGCCTGAGCAGCAGCAAACCAAAGCACAGGTGTTGGCGTTACTAGATACCGTGCGCGATGAATCGGGCAAAGATGCCGATGTTCGCTTGGTGTTTGAACCCAAAACCTCCCGGGTTGAACGTGACCAGTTTGTTACGGTTTTATTGGCGCAGACCAGTTTAGAGACCAACGTGTCGATCAACTTGGTTTGTGTCGGCACCGATGGCCGCCCCAAACAGAAAGGCTTGCATGACATTCTGGTTGAGTGGATTGAGTTCCGCGCCAAGACCATCTTGCGCCGTAGCGAATATCGCTTAGAAAAAGTACTGGATCGCATCCATGTCCTCGAAGGGCGCATGGTGGTCTATCTGAACGTCGATGAAGTGATTCAGACCATTCGTGAATCTGATGAACCCAAAGCCGCCCTGATGGATCGCTTTAAGTTGACCGAGCGCCAGGCGGAGGACATTTTAGAGATGCGCTTGCGCCAACTCGCGCGCCTTGAGGGCATTCGCATTGAGCAGGAACTAAAAGACAAAAGTGGTGAACAGGCCAAGCTAGAAGAGTTGATTCAGAAGCCAACCGCGCTCAGAAAACTCATGATCAAAGAGATTGAGGCCGACGCCAAGGCGTTTGGTGACCCACGACGCACCTTAATAGAGCCTGCCGAGCGCGCCGTGCTATCGGTGAAGGTGACTGACGAACCCGTCACGGTGATTGTTTCCCAAAAAGGCTGGGTGCGTTCTCGTCAAGGCCATGGCCATGACGAGAGCCAATTCAATTTCAAGACGGGCGATGGCTTCTATGGCGCCTTTGAGTGCCGAAGCACAGACGACTTGGTGGTGTTGGGATCGAACGGCCGGACATATTCGGTGTCGGTGGCCGACCTTCCATCGGCGCGTGGCGATGGAAGTCCCGTGACGGCATTTGTCGATCTCGAGCCGGGCACCCAAGTCGCCCATTTTGTGGCGTCAGACGCCAAGCAAATGTGGCTGATCGTGACAACGGGGGGATTTGGTTTCAAGGCCCCGGCGTCTGCGATGGTGACGCGACAAAAAGCGGGCAAGCAATTTGTCAACATAGAGGCACAAGAGCAGCTACTGCGCCCCGTGCGGCTTGACCCTGCCCATCAACACATTGCGTTGTTCTCGAGCCGTCAAAGAATCTCGTTGATTGAGAGCGATGAGATCAAAAAGCTGACGGGAGGCGGTAAGGGCACCATGTTGATGGCGTTGGATGCTTCAGATCAGTTGCAACAGGTTAGTGAAGTTGGCGCTAAAGGCCTGACCATCCGTGGCACATACCGCAGTCAAGAGCGCACGGACGTTTTAACGGGATCGGCCTTGGCTGTTTACTTTAGTAAGCGTGCGCGTAAAGGCAAGCTGCTGCAAACGCGAATCAAGAACCCAGAACTGGGATAATCTTTTTTTAATTGAATGTTAGGAACCAAGGCGCTGTTATGTCGACTTACCGAATCACCTTAGAGCCGAGTCAACACCAGTTTGACGCCGCTGACGATCAAAACATCTTAGAGGCAGCACTTGCCGCTGGCCTTGTCTTGCCGTATAGCTGTCGTAGCGGCGCTTGCTCGAGTTGCAAGGGCAAGGTAGTGACCGGTCAATACGAGGCGGGCCCCGCTCCCGAGCAGGTATTACAGGCAGAAGAAATTGAGACGGGTTTCACACTGCTGTGCCAGGCGCAACCGCGTTCTGACATGGTGATTGAATCACGTGAGGTGCGTCTTGCATCAGATATTCAGGTACGAAAACTCCCTGCTCGGCTCACGCGCCTGCGTCAAGCCACACCGGATGTGGCTATTTTGACGTTGCAATTGCCGTCATCTGAAACGTTTCGATTCTATGCCGGGCAATACATTGAGTTGATATTAAAAGAGGGTAAGCGTCGCAGCTACTCCATGGCCAACTCGCCCGATCAGTCGGCGGCCTTGGAGTTGCATGTGCGCCACATGCCGGGCGGGGTGTTTACCGACCACGTCTTTGGTGTGGGCGCGACGCAAATGAAAGAGCGCGAGATTTTGCGTCTTGAAGGCCCGTTTGGGTCATTCTTCTTACGTGAAGAGACAGAAAAGCCAATTGTTTTCTTGGCCAGTGGCACCGGTTTTGCCCCTATAAAAGCCATTATTGAGGCCATGATTGAACGAGGCGTCGAACGCAAGGCCGTCTTGTATTGGGGTGGCCGACGTCCACATGATCTGTATATGGATGATCTCGCCCGTGGTTGGACGACGCAGTTAAAGGACTTCTCATACATTCCCGTGGTTTCAGACGCTTTGCCCGAAGATCAGTGGTCCGGGCGCACGGGATTTGTGCATCAAGCGGTGATGGCTGATTTTGAGGATCTAAGTGGGCACGAGGTTTACGCCTGCGGTGCACCCATTGTGGTCGAATCGGCGCGGTTGGATTTCAAAAAACAGCGCGGCCTACCGGACGATTGTTTTTTTGCCGATGCGTTTACCAGCGCGGCAGACACAAGCGCTGGCTGAGGCTACACTGCAACAAGCCCCGCCATTCGGGGTTCGGGAATGTTTCAGTGGCAGCCAAAAGGCTTAGGGGAGTGCGACGATGAAAGTGATCGTTCTTGGCAGTGGGGTAGTCGGTACGAGTTCCGCATGGTGGTTACAAGAGGCCGGCCATGAAGTGGTTGTGATCGACCGAGAAAAAGGCCCAGCCCAAGAGACATCATTTGCCAACGGCGGACAAATCTCTGTGTCCTACGCCGAGCCTTGGGCTAACCCCCAAGCGCCCTTAAAGCTCCTGAAATGGATGACAAAAGCAGATGCCCCGTTGTTGTTTCGTCCTCAGTTTGATTGGCGGCAATGGGTTTGGGGGCTTGCGTTCTTAAGGGAATGTTTGCCTTCTAGACTCGCACCGAACATCCGAGCGATGGTGCGCTTGGCACAATACAGCCACGACACCCTAAAGCAGATGCGCCAAGAGCTTGGAATCGAATATGACCATTTAGAAAAAGGGATCTTGAACTTCTACCGGGATCAAGAGGAGTTCGACGGCTCGCAAAAGGCCGCCGATATGATGCGAGACTTTGGAGTGGACCGCCGGGTGGTTAGCGCTGACGAGGTTGTTGCCATTGAGCCCGCGCTTGCGCCTCACCGCGCCACTATTGTGGGTGGCGATTACACCAAAGATGACGAAAGTGGCGACGCTTACAAATTCACCACCGCATTGGCAAGCAAGGCCGCTGAGAAAGGGGTTGAGTTTATGTTCTCAACCCGCATCACGCGGGTGATTTGTGCCAATGGACGTGCCAGCGCCGTTGAGGTCATCCGAGATGACGGCAGCTACGACACCATCACAGGCGACGCTTTTGTGGTGTCGCTCGGTAGTTTTACGCCCCAATTGCTAAGGCCCCTAGGCATCCATTGCTTGATTTACCCGACCAAAGGTTATTCGGCGAGCTTCCCGGTGATCGATGCGGCGCGCGCGCCGTCGGTGAGTTTGACAGATAGCCGCAATAAAGTGGTGTTTTCACGGCTTGGGGATACCTTACGCATGGCAGGCACAGCGGAATTGTCGGGTTATTCACGCACGCTAAGCGAGGTGCGTTGCCAGCGCATGTCGGATTTGGCCCGAGAGCTCTTCGCAGATGCTTTGGACTTTGAGCAGGTCAAATACTGGTCGGGATTGCGTCCTTCGACGCCGTCCAATGTGCCCATAATTGGGCGTAGCCGCGTGCCAAACCTGTATCTGAATACGGGCCACAGCACTTTGGGCTGGACCATGGGCCCCGGCTCTGGTCGGGCCATCGCAGATGTGGTGAGTCAAAAAACCCCCGAACCGAGTTTTCCGTTTATTGGTATTTAACTGTTGCAACGACCGGCCTGAAATCATGAGCAGGCCCTTTTTTTGAGGATTGATCTGTGAAAAAACTAGCTGCCAGCGTCGCTGCTATTGGTACTTCAGTATTTTTGATAAATCCGGCCTTTGCCCAGAAGACAGAGATCGAAGTCTGGCACTCGCTGTCAGGCCAGCATGAATCGGTGTTCGAGAGCCTCATTGATCGCTTTAACAACGAAAGCCAAACAGCAACTGTTCGTGTCAGGGACTTTTCTGATCAAGCCTCGCTGCAGAAAGCAGGCCGCGACGCCGTGGCTGGCAACCGTGCCAAACCAGACCTCGTTCAGTTGCGCGACAATCACGACCCGCAAGTTTTGGCGCAGCACAAAGATGTGCTGCCGCTCTATCAGCTCTTGGCCAAGTACCCCATTGCTGATGCCGCTTGGTTTCTAAATTCCACCACCGCGTTTGTGCGTGACGGCCGTAACCGATTGTTGGCGTTTCCAATGATGGCTGAAGTGCCGGTCATGTTCTACAACATTGAAAACTACCGTGCTGCTGGGCTTGACGAGAACAAACCCGCGCAGTCATGGAAAGAGCTCCAAGCGCAGCTGCTGACTTTGCGCGATCAAGGCCGCTCTAGATGTCCGTATGCCAGTGCAGATCAAGTCAATGTGCACGTAGAGAATTTGGCGCCTCTGAACGGGGACTTGTTTGTCAAACCAGACAATGGCCTTAAAACCAGTCGTAATCTTTCGCTGAATTTCAATACGCTCTACGTGCGCCATCTCTCGTTGATGGTGAGCTGGAAAAAAACCGACTTGTTCACGAGCAGCACGCGCGGGGATCAAGCCGAACGAGCCTTCGCCCAAGGTGAATGCGCCGTGCTCACGGCAGGCTCAGGCGCGTTAGCGACCATAAGGCAAGGCAACCAACGCTTTGGTGTGGCGCCCATACCTTATTACCCTGAAGTCACTAAGACACGCGGTGCGCCGTTCATCACGGGTGATGCCTTGTGGGTGGTTGCTGGGCAGTCGGCGGCGCGTAATAAGGCCTCAGCAGAACTGTTGGGTTTTTTCTCGAAGCCTGTGATTGCGGCTGAATGGCACCAAAAGACGGGCTTCATGCCTTTGACTGACGCTGCTTTCCGAGCCGCGGAGGTGTCTTTTTACAATTCCATTCCAGGTGCCCGAAGCATCGTCGAACAAATGCAAAACATCAGTAAAGAGAGCTCGTCTGGGTTTCGCGTGCCTAACTACACCGAGGTCAAAGCGATCTTGGATGAAGCCCTAGATCAGGCGTACGCCGAAGAGATCAGTGCGCTGGGAGCTTTACTAGGTGCTAAAGCGGCGGCCGACAAGGCCATGCGATAGAGTTAGGTGGCGCTCAGTACGCTAGGTGACTAGGTGCCAGGGGTGCTTTAGGTGCTTAGGTGCTTAGGCAGCCAATGGATCTTTGGTGGCGTCGTCGGCCGGCGCCACCTCACCACCCTCTATGCCGTGTTTTTTGAGGGCGTCTTGCACGAATCCCGTCTGTTTGGCCTCTTCAACGAATGCCCGCAAAAAGTCGCAGGCTTCTTCGCCCCGTGTCTTGGACACGCCCATGGCTTGTTTAATCACCATAAAGCGGCCGTCAAGTAACTTTAATTGCGGATAGCCTTGGCTGTCCGCTAGGAGTTGCTGCTTGACACCCGCGGCGACATCACCTTGGCCGTCTAGAAAATGTTGGACCACTTCGTTCGACAGGGTGGTGCGCACGATAGTTGCTTGTTTCAAATGTCTGGTTAAGAAAAGGTCGTAGGCGGTGCCTTGCCCGACGATGACACGGTGGCCAGGGACATCAACAGCTTCGTTGGTGGTGATGGGTGAGTCTTGGGTCACCATGTAGGTGCCTTCAATCAGCACGTATGGCCAGGTAAACGCGATCTGTTGCCCGCGCTCGGGATCAACGGCAAAAAAACCGATGTCTGCCTGCGACTGCTCCACGGCTTGTACCGAATGGGCGGCCTTCTTAAAGACCTGTAGTGCCAAGGGCACGTCCAGGCGCTCGGCCAGCAGGGTTGCAAGATCAACTGAGACACCGGTCGCGGTTTGACCGACCGCTTTTGCCAAAATCGGGTTGCCTGTGTTGATGCTGGCACGCAAGACACCAGTAGGGGCAAACGCTTTTTGAAGGGCTGGTGTCATCTCTGCTCCGATGTGCCTGATGGCTGACTTGTGTTTATCCGGTTTTGGGGAACTTGGCGCCCCCGGCGTGACTCGAACACGCAACCACCCGCTTAGAAGGCGGGTGCTCTATCCATTGAGCTACGGGGACTAACCCGTGGATTTTAGCGCCTATTGAAAAACCCGGTTTGGAATGGGCTGTGGTAGGCTTCTGTGGTGTATTTAGATGAATAATCATGAGCCAGTTTTTAAGCCTTCACCCCACCCATCCGCAGCCGCGCTTGATTGCTCAGACCGTCGAGGCGCTGAAATCAGGTGGCATCGCCGCGGTGCCGACTGACTCTGGCTATGCGCTTGTTGCAAACCTTGACGACAAGACGGTCGCTGATCGCTTGAGACGCCTGCGAGGTTTAGACGCACGCCATCACCTGACATTGCTGTGCCGTGATTTGTCTGACATCAGTTACTTCGCCAAAATCGATAATCAGCAGTACCGGTTGCTCAAGCAAGCCACACCTGGCCAGTGGACTTTTATTCTTCAGGCGACCAAAGAGGTGCCCAAGCGGGTTTCACATCCCTCGCGCAAGACGATCGGTATTCGGGTGCCAGAGCATCCGGTGATTCAAGCCTTATTGGCTGAGGTCGGTGCGCCATTGCTATCGACGACGCTTATTTTGCCTGATCAGGAGGCTTCTTTGGTTGATCCGGAGGAGGTTCGCGCGATGCTTGATAAGCAGGTCGAAGTGATTCTGGATGCAGGTAACTGCCCATGGGAGCCAACCACGGTGGTTGATTTGTCGGGGCCTGAGCCGGTTTTAATTCGCCGTGGTGGCGCCGATCCAGCATTGATCGGTCTATGATCTCGCCATGGCTTTGTGAAGGTTTTTAATGAACGAAATTATTCAAACCATTGCAGTGTTTGCTTTGCCGGTGATGTTCGCCATCACGCTGCACGAGGCCGCCCACGGGTATGTGGCCCGAATGTTTGGTGACCCTACCGCGACTTTGGCGGGTCGCGTGACCTTGAATCCCATCCCACACATTGATCCGGTCGGAACGATCTTGGTGCCCTTGGGCATGTTGCTGGCGTCAAAGTTGTTAGGTGGGCCACCGCTGCTGTTTGGTTGGGCCAAACCTGTACCGGTGGACTTTGGTCGCTTGCGCCGTCCCAAGCAAGACATGTTGTGGGTGGCCTTGGCTGGACCTGCGGCCAATTTGGTGATGGCGGTGATGTGGGCTGTTGTGATGCGCTTTGTGCTTGAGGCGGGCTATGGCCGCGAGAGCTTCTTCTTCCAAGTGGCAGTGGTCGGCATTCAGATTAACTTGGTTCTGATGGCGCTCAATTTGTTGCCGCTATTGCCGCTAGACGGTGGGCGTATCGTTTATAGCTTGTTGCCGCACCAAATGGCTTGGCAGTATGGGCGGTTAGAGCCCTATGGCATGGCCATTTTGATTGTGCTGTTGGTAACCGGTAGCCTTTGGGTGGTTCTTGGGCCTTTCATGGCATTAGGGCGCTGGATTGTGCAGTTATTCCTTTAGGCTTTTCGCTACGCACGACGGCGATCGCTTCCGTTACACTATCGCATGTGAACAATATCCCGTCCTGATTTGGCCGGCCTCGAGCAAAATTTGGTACACAACGCCACATGACAACGTCAAATTTACCTTCTAAAAAGTTGCCTTATGGTGGCAGCTTGGTTGCCTTGGTCACGCCCATGCATCCAGATGGCAGTCTGGATTTGGCTAGCTATCGAAACTTGATTGATTGGCATGTGAGCGAGGGCACTGACGGTTTGGTGGTGGTGGGAACGTCTGGCGAGTCGCCCACGGTTTCCATGGACGAACACGCTCAACTGATAGAAGTGGCGGTCGAGCATACGGCAGGCCGTGTGCCGGTCATTGCGGGTGTTGGTGCTAACTCCACGGCGGAGGCGATTGAACTGGCTCAGTATGCACATCGCGCTGGTGCACAAGCGGGCTTATCGGTTGTGCCTTATTACAATAAACCCTCACAAGAGGGCATTTACAGACATTTCATGGCGGTCCAAGAAGCCGTCGACCTGCCTACTTTCCTCTACAACGTGCCTGGCCGTACGGTTGCTGATATTGCACACGATACGGTCATGCGCCTGGCTCAAGTGCCTGGGATTATTGGTATCAAGGATGCGACAGGTGATATTAGCCGGGGTGCCTTGCTGATCCGTGATGCACCCGAGGGATTCCATATTTTAAGTGGAGACGACCCAACGGCTGCGGCCTTGATTTTATTGGGTGGTCAGGGCAATGTTTCGGTAACAGCAAATGTGGCGCCGCGCGCAATGCATGATCTCTGTGTGGCTGCCGCCGCGGGTGATGTGGTGATGGTGCGCGCACTGAATGCCAAACTTGCCGCTTTGAATAAATTGCTTTTTGTTGAAGGTAACCCGATACCCGTTAAATGGGCGTTGGCCCAAATGGGTCGCATGCCAGGCGGTATTCGGTTGCCACTTTGCGAACTAAGCCCGCCGTTTCATAAGGCCTTGCGGGCGGCACTGTTGGAGGCTGGTTTACTGTGATGATGGAACGCCGAAAGGCATGGCGCCGGGCAACGTTGGCAGGTGCAGTGTGCGTGAGCGTATTGGTGTTGGGTGCCTGCAGCTCGCTCCGAGAAACGCTGAGTGGGCAAAACGCCATTGACTACCAGTCAGCGGTGCGAACCGATCCCTTGAGTGTGCCACCCGATTTAACCCAGGCCGCAGCCGACCCCCGCTACCGAGCCCCAGCCACCGGAACAGCCACCTTTACTGAATTTCAGGCTCAAGGCAATCGCATAGACCAAGCGGGCAGCAGCGGATTAACCCGTGAGACGGTTCTGCCCTCGTACCCTGATATCGAGGTCAAACGTGATGGTGAGCTGCGTTGGTTAGCAGTCAAAATGTCACCAACCGAACTGTTTCCAAAGATCGAGCAGTTTTGGTATGACACCGGTTTTAGTTTGGATGTGATTGATCCGAAAGCTGGCATCATGATCACGAATTGGGCAGAGAACCGCGCAAAAATCGGTGACTCTTGGCTACGTGAAGCCCTTGGCTCGGTGCTTGAACAAGTCTGGGATAGCGGCGAACGAGATAAATTTCGTACCGTTCTTGAAAGGGATGGTGATTTCACAGAGGTCTACGTCAGCCACGATCATATGGTTGAAGTGCTGATGGGTGCTCAGCAAGATCAAGTCAAGTGGGAGCGCGGGCGTGAGGATCCCGGTTTGAATGCGGCGATGTTGGCGCGGTTGATGGTTTACCTTGGTGAAGAAACGGATCAGGCCCGCCAAAAAATGGCGCAAGCGACCGAGCAGGCGCTCCAACCTACCATCGAAAACAATATCAGCGATGATGCCACTTTGGTGATGTTAGAGCCCTTTGAGATGAGTTGGCGACGTGTGGGCTTGGCGCTTGATTCCGGTAATTTCGCCGTCGATGACAGAGACCGTTCAGCCGGTGATTTCTTTGTCAGATACGTGGATACGGATACCGGCGCAAGCCGAGAGGAACCCTCTTTCTTTGCGAAGCTTTTTGGTGCAAAAGAGCTTGAGCCAGCACAACAATACCGCTTGCACTTGGAACCTGCGGGCGATCAAACGGTGGTTAGTGTGTTTGCCGGCGATGGTCAGCCCGACAAGAGTGAGACCGCAAAACGGATATTGAGTGTGCTCGCCGAAAGACTCTGATCTGAGGCATGGTGCAGAGGGCAGGGTGCAGGGTGCAGGGAGCAGGGATCTTAGGCAATAGTTGTTAAGTACTCGCAACCATGCGCCCGTAACCATGTACCCGTAACCATGTACCCGTAACTAAGCACCCGCAGCTAGGCACCCGCAACTAGCCACCAATCAAGCACCAACTAAGTGCTCAATCAAACCCAAAGCCCTGAAGCGGTGCGTAAGCACCACTTCAGGGCTTTTTTGTGAGCATTCGGTGTATTGCTTGCCGTGGTGCTCTGGCATGAATATTGCAGTGTCTAGGGTTCTCGAACTTCCTTTTGAGGTCGCCTGTGCTTGCGACAGACTGTGCCCCACTGTTGTCTCTGACGCCGTCCGTCTCAGTGATGGGATCTGATTGGTTGGCGACTTTAGATCTCCGGTTTAAAGCTCGGCTAAAAGACAACGTGGTCGAGAAGACACTGCTTGAGTTTAACCACCAAGGCCCACTTCGTATTCAAAAGGCGCTTTATCCCGATGGGCCGGCCTGCTGCCACGCGGTGGTTGTTCATCCACCCGGTGGTATTGCTGCTGGCGATTGTTTACGGCTCGATATCGATGTTCAATCGCAGGCGCAAGCGCTCGTCACCACACCTAGCGCGACCAAATGGTATGGGGCGTTTGAAGGGGGATTGGCGCAACAAAGCGTCCGTATGCGCGTCGCGGGTCATTTGCAGTGGATCCCAGCCGAAACCATTATTTACGACGGTGCCTACGTGCGCAGTGCTTTTGACATTGATGTTGCCGCGCAAGGTTCCATGTTTGGCTGGGATACGCAAATTTATGGTCGCCATGGCAGTGGTGAACGATTCTTGAACGGCTCCTTCGATCAAAGCGTGCGTTTGTCACTGGACGGTGAGCTGGTGTGGCTAGATCGCTTGCGTTTGAGTGGGGCGGATGCCTTATTTGACTCGCCGGTTGGTTTGCAGGGCCACCATGCGCTGGCGACCTGTTGGGCGGTGTTGCCAGCTGATGGTGCGCTTTCTGAGGACGACCTGATGGTGGTGCGTGCGGCTGCGCCTGAGGTGGCTTTCACCCAATTACACGATCGGGTTTTGGTGGGCCGCCTGCTGGGCGATCCCTTGGCGATGCGCACGGCGCTAGAAACCACCTGGCGCGTCCTACAAGAACAACTTTTTGCTGGGTCGGGATCGACACCGCGTTTGTGGGCCACCTAGGACGGTTTGAGGGGCTGGGGTTTCGGTTGTGTTGGGGGTGTGTTGGAGTTTTGTGTGTGGGTGCAGTTGTGATTTTGGAAAAGCAAAACGCAAGAAAAGAACAAAGGCAAAAAAATGGATTTAACACCACGAGAAAAAGACAAGTTACTGATTTTTACGGCGGGTCTTTTGGCGGAGAGGCGTCTGGCGCGCGGCTTGGTACTAAATGTGCCAGAGGCGGTGGCATTGATCACGGCGAGCATTTTAGAAGGTGCGCGTGACGGTAAAACCGTGGCCGCGCTAATGAGCGAGGGCAGGCATGTGCTCAGTCGTGAGCAAGTGATGCCAGGTGTGCCAGAGATGATCCCCGATATTCAGGTCGAAGCGACATTTCCTGATGGCACAAAGCTTGTCACTGTCCACCAACCTATCATGTGATTGGGAGCAATATGATGAAACATTGGAACGTACCGTTTGGTTTGATTGCCGGTTTGATTGTTTTGTGCGCACCGTTGGTGGCGCGTGCGCATCCGGCGCACGGCGATACCGTGGTGCATGCGTTGTTGCACATGTTGCAAACCAACGGCATTTGGCTCGGGCTGTTGTTTGTGGCTGCTTTGTGGTCGTTGCGCTTTTGGGCCAAGCGTCGGCTACAGATTAAGAAGGTGTCGCCTCATGATCCCCGGTGAGTTTGTGGTGGTGCCGGGTGAGTTGGTCCTCAATGAAGGGCGAGACACGATTTCCCTCAGAGTCACCAACACTGGCGATCGCCCGATACAAGTCGGCTCGCACTATCACTTTGCTGAGACCAATACTTTTTTAACGTTTGATCGTCAAGCCGCTCTTGGTTATCGGTTGAATATTGTTGCTGGAACAGCCGTGCGATTCGAACCCGGCCAAGCACGCGATGTAGAGTTGGTTAGCTACGCGGGGGATCGCAAGGTGTATGGGTTTCACGGTCAAGTCATGGGGGAATTACCATCATGAAAATGTCTCGTCAGGCGTATGCCGAAATGTTTGGCCCCACGCTCGGTGACAGGGTTCGATTGGCCGACACGGCACTCTTTGCCCAGGTGGAGGAGGACTTCACGGTCTATGGCGAAGAGGTGAAGTTTGGTGGCGGCAAGGTGATTCGCGATGGCATGGGTCAATCGCAACGGATGAGCAAAGATTGCGCTGATACAGTGCTCACCAATGCCTTGATTATTGATTGGTGGGGGATCGTCAAAGCCGACATTGGCATCAAAAATGGTCGCATCAGCGGCATTGGCAAAGCCGGTAACCCGGATGTGCAGCCGGCGGTGACGATTGTCATAGGTGCCGCCACTGAAATCATCGCCGCCGAAGGCATGATTGTGACGGCTGGCGGGGTAGATAGTCATATTCACTTTATATGTCCCCAGCAAATCGATGAAGCCTTGACTTCAGGTATCACCACCATGCTCGGGGGCGGGACAGGACCTGCCACAGGTACCTTTGCCACCACGGTGACACCGGGGCCTTGGCATCTGGCCCGCATGTTGCAGGCCGCAGAAGCCTATCCGATGAATCTGGGGTTTTTAGGCAAAGGTAATGTCTCGTTGCCGCAGCCGCTGATGGAGCAAATTGACGCCGGTGCGATTGGTTTGAAATTGCATGAGGATTGGGGTAGCACGCCGGCAGCTATCGACAACTGTTTATCAGTAGCCGAGCGTACCGATACACAAGTAGCCATTCACACCGATACCCTCAATGAGTCTGGGTTTGTCGAGGCGACATTGGCTGCGATCAATGGTCGCGTGATTCACACCTATCACACCGAGGGCGCTGGTGGTGGGCACGCACCCGATATCATTCGAGCTTGTGAAGCGCCCAATGTGTTGCCATCTTCAACCAATCCCACCCGTCCTTACACCATCAACACGATCGACGAGCATCTAGATATGTTGATGGTTTGCCATCATTTGGATGCTTCGATCGCCGAAGACATCGCCTTTGCTGAGAGTCGTATCCGTCGAGAGACGATTGCGGCCGAAGATATTTTGCATGACATTGGGGCCTTCTCCATGATCGCCTCTGACAGCCAAGCCATGGGTAGGGTGGGGGAAGTGATTTTGCGGACGTGGCAGACCGCCCACAAAATGCGAGAGCAGCGGGGCTCGCTGTCTTCTCCCGGCGCGAGTGACCCGTCTGAGCATGACAATGCACGTATCAAGCGCTACATCGCCAAATACACCATCAACCCGGCGATCACACATGGCATCGCACATGAAGTGGGATCAATCGAGGTCGGCAAACTCGCCGATTTGGTTCTGTGGCGGCCTGCTTTTTTTGGGGTGAAACCCACGACAGTGATCAAAGGCGGCATGATCGCCATGGCATTGATGGGTGACCCCAATGGATCGATTCCCACACCGCAACCAGTGCATTACCGACCACAGTTTGGTGCCGCAGGTAAGGCTTTGTTTGAAACCAGCTTGACTTTTGTGTCCCAGTCAGCCGCGCGCGCCGATGTGGCCTCGTCTTTGGGACTGCAAAAGAAAACATCTGCGGTGAAAGGGATTCGTCAGCTTTCCAAAGCGGACATGAAGCTCAACGATGCGACCCCTAAAATTGAAGTGAATCCGGAGAATTACAAAGTGTATGCCGATGGCCAGTTGCTCGAATGTGAGCCGGCGACGATCCTACCAATGGCACAACGTTATTTTCTATTCTGATCATGGCGATTTTATTTCAACAAAAGCTGGCTGATGACAATGAGCCCTCAGATCAGGTGGCTGAGGTGCTTTCGTTGATTTGCGCGGATCGACAGCGCAGCCGTTTGGCGGCCATGTTGCCCAATGGACGGGCGGTGGCGATTGTGTTGCCGCGTGACCAAACGCTTGAGCCTGGTGACTTATTGGTAAGCACCTGTGGGCAGCGCATTAGAATCGCAGCGGCCCCTGAGCCTTTGCTTTGCGTGCGCGCTAAAACCCCATTTGAGCTGATGCGCCTGACTTATCACTTGGCCAATCGACACGTGAAAGCGATGCTTACGCCCGAAGCCATCTTCATTGAACCTGACACGGTTTTAAGGGAAATGATTGGTCGCTTGGGTGGTCAAGTGACCAACGTCAAGCAAGTGTTTATGCCCGAACCGGGTGCTTACTCAGGTGGTGATGGTCACCACCACGGCCACCACGGTGAGCCTGAAGCGCTCGATGATCAAATGGGACAGGTGGGTGAAGCCTTATCGATTGCCGCTCATCAAAACCGAGCGAAGGAAGGTAAGTAAAGTGGACTCAAGCGTATCGGATGTGAGTCACGAGTGGCTAGACGCGCTACACCTCGCTAGCCCGTCGTTGCCGATTGGTGGATTTGCTTATTCTCAAGGGCTCGAACAGGCACAGGCGAGTGGTTGGGTGACGGATCGCGAAAGCGCCGCGGTTTGGATCCGTGATGCGTTAATGCTGATCATGGCGCGTCAAGAATTACCGGCCTGGTTGATGGGTTTTAGATATGCCCGTCGCCGCGAATGGGTTGCCTTGATGGCGCTTGCCGAGGATTTGGCGGCGCTAAGAGAGACCGCAGAGTTGCGCTTAGAGTCACGCCAAATGGCCTACTCGATGAATCGACTCTATCAACAGTGGTTACCTGAGGATCAGTGGCCACCTGAGGCCGTTACAACGGTGCTTTCAAGCAATTACACGATGTCGCACGCGGCGTTGTGTGGCTTGCGTTTGACCAACGAGTCCATCGGATTGACGGCCTTTGTCTGGGCTTGGCTAGAAAACCAAGTGCTTGCTGCCATCAAAATCGTGCCGCTCGGGCAACTAGATGGGCAGGCCTTGCTGCATGAATTAAAGCCCTGCGTGGCGCAGGCGGTCCGCTTAGCGCAAGACACGCCTTTGGCAGAGGCGGCCAGCGCGCCTATTGGTTTGGCGATGATCAGCAGTCAACACGAAACGCAGTACACCCGTTTGTTTAGAAGCTAGGAAACTAGAAAACCAGGATACAAAGACCATGAAAAAAACACCCTTGCGAGTGGGGATTGGTGGGCCAGTGGGTTCGGGTAAAACCACACTGGTTGAGATGCTGTGTAAAAGCATGCGCGATAAATGGCAGTTGGCGGTGGTGACCAATGACATCTACACCAAAGAGGACGAACGTCTCTTGGTGGCTGCCCAAGCCTTGTCGGCTGATCGCATCATGGGGGTTGAGACGGGCGGCTGCCCACACACGGCCATTCGCGAAGATGCTTCAATCAATTTAGAGGCCATTGATCGCATGCAAAAGCGGTTTGAGGACCTTGACGTGATTTTTGTGGAGTCGGGCGGGGATAATTTGGCGGCCACCTTCAGCCCAGACTTATCTGACCTGACGATCTATGTGATTGATGTGGCGGGTGGGGAGAAGATTCCGCGCAAAGGGGGCCCTGGCATCACCCGTAGCGATTTGCTGGTCATCAATAAAATTGACCTGGCACCCTACGTGGGTGCTGATTTGGAGGTCATGCGTCATGACACCGCACGCATGCGACCTGGCCGTGAGTGGGTGATGACGGATTTAAAGCGTGGTGAGGGCTTGGACGTCGTGATGTCATTCATCGAACAAAAGGGCTGTCTGGGTGCCACCTAAGGCATCGGGTGCCAATGAATCCACCCGGCGACAAGCCAGTCTGCAAGGGTGTCTTGGCTGTCAGCTGACAGGCGAGCATGCGTTTGTGGGGTCAAGCTGGCGACGCGCTCGTTGGCTAAGCGCTTAAAAAGTGCCGTGGCGGGGATGATCTCAGGCTGGCCGTTGATAAACAGGCGTCGCTTGTAGTAGAGCAGGCGCGTGCGACGATCAAGACGCAACTGGCCGGTTGTTGTCATTGGGGTGAGTGAGGTGAGTGGGGTCAGTGGCTCGAGACATTGATCAGAGGACTGGAATCGGGCCATTTCATTGGGTTCGGTCAGCCATGAGCCTAAGCAGTCGATGGCCAAGGACGGTCTAAACGACACACGACGCACGCTGTCTAGCGCGGCCTCTAGTAGCCTTTGCGCCATCATCGCGCCAGTCGGCGCCCTAAAACCGACCGAGAGCGTGACACAGTCGTCGTCCAAGGCGACCCCATCGTGGGCGGTGTTGGGTGGCAGGTAGAGCATGTCACCGGGTTTGAGCACCACATCATGCTCAGGTTGGAAGCGTGATAGGATTTTTAAGGGTAGGTTGGGTACCAATGAGAGATCCTTTTGCTGGCCGAACCGCCAGCGGCGCCGGCCTTGGGCCTGAATCAAAAAGACGTCGTAGCTATCAAAATGAGGGCCCACGCCACCGCCTTGACTCGCGATGCTGATCATGAGGTCGTCTAGGCGTGCCGAGGGGATGAAATTAAACCGGTAGAGCAGTTCAGCGGCGCGATCGTCGTAGAGGTCAACGCTTTGAATCAAGAGGGTCCAATCTGGTTTGTGCTTGTTTGGCAGGCGGTTCAATGGGCCGGTTTTCATGGTCCATTGGTTGGCGTCTCGCCAGATGAGCCTAGATTGGACATCGTCTTGGCGACTGAGCTTCTTTAAGGCGGCGATCGTGACGGGGGGTTGTAGCCCAGGGAACGCTTGCCTGACTAAGAGAGGTTTCTTTTGCCAATGGTCGCGCATGAACTGAGCCGCGCTTAACCCACCTAGCATGGCAAGGGGCTGCGAAGTGGTGGGCGAGTTGGGTTGGTGCGAGGCTCGAGAGGGAACGCTCACGATAGTTTTTGTTTGAGATCGTAGATCGCTTGTAAGGCATCTCTGGGGCTCAGGCTATCCGGATCGATCTCGGTGAGCGCTTGGGCCAGATCACTTTCCTTTTGTTGCTGTGCCAAGGTTTCTGGGTCGAGGCGGGTGTTGCTGTCGGCTGCGGCGCCCGGTTCTAGCTCAATGGAACGGGCAAATAAACCCAATTGGGCAGAAGGGGTGCCTTGTGATTCGAGGCGCTCCAACTCTCGGCTGGCGTGGCGGATGACGCTGGCAGGGATACCGGCTCTTTGGGCGACTTGAATGCCGTAGCTGCGACTCGCGGGGCCCTCGCGAACCTCGTGCAAAAAGACGATACCGGCGGGCGAGTGGGTGGCGGCTAAGTGCACATTGGCGGCACAAGCGTTCTCTGAAGGCAGGCGTGTCATTTCAAAATAGTGTGTGGCAAAGAGGGTTAGCGCGCGGTTATGGGTGAGCAGGCGATTGGCGATGGCCCAGGCCAGTGCCAGGCCGTCATAGGTGGAGGTGCCACGACCAATTTCGTCCATGATGACCAAACTATGTGCCGTGCTTGCGGCAAGGATGGCGGATGCTTCTGTCATCTCCATCATGAACGTGGAGCGCCCACCGGTGAGGTCATCGGCGGCGCCAATGCGCGTGAAGATGCGATCAATCGTGCCGATTTCGGCGCGCTGGGCGGGTACAAAGCTGCCGACCCTGGCGAGCAACGCGATCAAGGCAACTTGGCGCATGTAAGTTGATTTGCCACCCATGTTGGGTCCGGTGACGATCAGCATGGATCGTTGCGCGCTCAGTTGACAGTCATTTGGGGTGAATCGTTCGATGCTGCGTTCGACCGTGGGATGACGGCCCGCGTCGATGTCAATGGTGGCGGTGGAAACCAAATGGGGCGCCACCCAGTTGTTCAGGCCCGCGTGATGGGCCAAGGCGGCAGTCGCGTCGATTTCAGCCAAGGCGGCGCTGGCCCGGTTCAAAGTAACCACCCAATCATTCAGCGCGTCAACGAGTTGGCTGTAAAGCCATTTCTCACGAGCCAGCGAGCGATCTTTGGCGGACAAAATCTTGTCTTCCCAAGTTTTGAGTTCTGGGGTGATGAAGCGTTCGGCGTTTTTAAGGGTCTGTCGGCGCCGATAGTCATCAGGCACTTTGTCGAGCTGCCCGCGGCTGACTTCAATAAAAAAACCATGCACCCGGTTGTACTCGACACGCAAGTTGGCGATGCCGGTCCGGGTTCTTTCTCGGCTTTCAATGTCAATTAAAACGTTGCCTTGATCGGTAGATAGGGTACGTAGCTCGTCTAGTTCGGCGTCATAACCCGTGTTGATAACGCCGCCATCGCGGATTTGCAAGGCGGGCTCTGGGGCGACGGCTTGGGACAGAAGGGTGCTCACTTGGACGTCGATGTTGAGTTGCTCAATCCATCGAGCCACGGTGGGTTGGTCGCTCGGGTCAAAGAGATGCAAGACGGTGATCAAGTGGGGCAGTTCGGTAAGCGCATCGCGTAGGCTCGCGAGTTCACGGGGCCGAACGGTTTTTAAGGCCACGCGGGTGGCGATGCGTTCAAGGTCTGGCCAATTTGAAAGGGCTTGCAGGAGCTTGGTCAAGCAACCGGGCTCGGGTTCGGCTAACAGTCTTGCCACGGCTTGTTGGCGCTGCAAGACGCTGTCATTGTCGCGCAAGGGGTGGTGTAACCAACGCCGCAACAGGCGACTTCCCATGGGGGTGGTGCAGTGATCGAGCAAAGAAAATAGGGTGGGCGAGCGCTCGCCAGTCAACGTTTGACTGATTTCAAGGTGGCCGCGGGTGGCCGGATCCATGATGACGTAATCGCCGGCGCGTTCGACTTTAAGGTCGCGAACATGGGTCAAGGCCTGTGCTTGGGTTCGGATAGCGTAACGCAGGAGGGCACCGGCCGCGCTGATGCCTGCCTCTAAATCGTTGAGATCGAATCCGGTTAAGGAGTCGACCCCAAAGTGTTGGCGGAGTTGGTTCTCAGCGTCCTTTTGTTCGAAGTGCCAGATGGGTACGGTGCTGCGAACGCAACCGCTAGGGGGGTCATGTGGTTGCGCCTCGCTGACAATCAGTTCGGCGGGCTCTATCCGGTGCAAGGTGGCATCCACTAGCGTGGCGCTGCATTCGGTGACCCGTAATTCGCCGCTCGCGAGGTTTAACCAGGCCAAGCCTGCCAAACCGGCGGGTTGACCACCCCGCATGGGTTGCCAAAGGGCGGCTAGGCAACGGTCAGATTTGGCGGGCAGCAGTGCTTCGTCGGTCAGTGTCCCAGGGGTGATGATGCGAACAATTTTGCGGTCGACGGGGCCTTTGCTGGTTGCCGGATCGCCTATTTGTTCGCATACGGCGACTGATTCGCCGAGCGCCACGAGTTTGGCCAAGTACTGCTCGACCGCATGGACAGGTACGCCAGCCATGGGGATCGGCACGCCATTCGATGAGCCGCGCTTGGTCAGCGTCAGTCCTAGTAGGCGGGCGCCTTTTTCTGCGTCAGCATAAAAGAGTTCATAGAAATCACCCATCCGATAGAACAGCAACAGCTCGCCGGCTTCTTCTTTTAGCCGAAAAAACTGTTGCATCATGGGTGTGTGCGAGGACTCGGCCGCGTTACTCATGTCGGGTGATAGGCGGTTGGGTGCTGTGTGATCTGCTCATCTGGTTATTTTAAGCCCAATGTTTACAGAGGATGGACTTTGTTGCTCGGCCATCGGTCGGGCAGGGGAGGATTCCCTGAAGGTGGGCCAACGCGGTAGACTTTTGATTTTGCCTTCGGTGATAGCTGACATGATCAACAAAATCGTTTCGACAGTACAAGAGGCAGTGGCGGGTATCCAAGACGGATCAACCGTCTTGGTGGGTGGCTTTGGGGGGGCGGGGCAACCGCTTGCGCTCATTGATGCCTTGATTGAGCAGGGCGCGCGAGACCTGACGATTGTTAACAACAATGCGGGTAACGGCGACACGGGTTTGGCGGCGTTGTTGGCAACGGGTCAAGTCAAGAAAATCATTTGCTCCTTTCCGCGCCAAGCGGACTCTCACGTGTTTGATGGCCTTTACCGGGCGGGCAAGCTTGAGCTAGAGCTCGTGCCACAGGGCACCCTTGCTGAGCGAGTGCGCGCTGGGGGCGCTGGTATTGGAGGGTTTTATACGCGCACGGGCTTGGGCACCATGCTCGCTGAGGGCAAAGAAGTGCGCAACATCGATGGTGTTGATTTTTTGTTGGAGTTGCCCATCGTGGCTGACGTCGCCTTGATTAAGGCAAAGGCAGGCGATCGCTGGGGTAATTTGACTTACAACAAGACGGCTCGCAACTTTGGCCCGGTGCATGCCACCGCGGCGGCAATGACCATTGCGCAGGTCGATGAGGTCGTGTCCTTGGGTGAACTGGATCCTGAGGCGGTGGTGACCCCTGGCATTTACGTCAAGCGCATTGTGCGTGTTCAGTCCTAGGAGGCAAGATGATGAAGCGTTTATCAAGAGATGAGATTGCCCAGCGGCTCGCGCGCGATATCCCCGAAGGGGCTTATGTGAACCTAGGCATTGGTTTGCCGACCAAAGTGGGCAATTATTTGCCGGCAGACAAAGAGATTTTTCTGCAAAGCGAGAATGGTGTTTTAGGGATGGGTCCAGCGCCGGCCAAAGGTGAAGAAGACTGGGACCTGATCAATGCGGGCAAGCAGGCGGTGACTTTGCTGCCGGGGGGAAGTTATTTTCATCATGCTGATTCCTTTGCGATGATGCGTGGCGGGCACTTGGATATTTGTGTGCTGGGCGCCTTTCAGGTGTCACAAAACGGAGACCTGGCCAACTGGCACACGGGCGAACCGGATGCGATTCCGGCCGTCGGTGGTGCGATGGACTTGGCGATGGGTGCGCGTGCGGTCTACATCATGATGGAGCTGTTAACCAAAGACGGGCAATCTAAGCTGGTTTCTGAGTGCACCTACCCGCTTACCGGCTTGCATTGTGTCTCGAGGGTATACACCGACTACGCGGTGTTTGAAATCCAAGCGGGGGGTGTCGTCAAGGTGATTGACGATTGCTCGGGCGCAGGGCCAGAGGAACTGCTAGCGCTCACTGGTTTGCCGTTGGTGTTTGACTAATCGGTGTTTGACTAATCGGCGTTCGCCAAGCGGTGCGGCTAATCGACGAGTTTGTTCAGGCGTTCGGCGTCTAGGGAGTCGTCATCGGATTGGTCGACGCGCTTACCCATGGACTCAATGGCTCGGCATAGCTCGGCGATCCGAGCGTCCTGACGTGATGTGTGATCGATGAGTTCATGGAGCACCTTGACCAACGGATCGGTGTCTTCGGCCTCAACGCCATAAGCAGAAAAGTCGGTGCCTTCTGCGTGCTTGGGTTGGCTGCTTGCCCCGGCCGTTTCCTGATTTGACAACATGTCTTGTAAGGGCTTGGGATCCAGTTGCCCTTCATCGCACTGGGTTGCCCTTTGTGGTGTCTTTCGGGTTGTCTTTTGGGTTGTTGTGCTTGGGTGTCCTACCAGGGGCTGATCTTCGTGTTCGGGTGTGATCACCCGGGCAGGGTTGCCGACCGCCGTCGCGTGTGCAGGCACCGGTTTGATTACCACGGCGTTTGAACCGATCCGGGCGCCATTGCCGACCTCAAAGCCACCGAGCACTGTCGCGCCCGCGCCAACCACGACCCCTTGTCCGAGCGTGGGGTGACGCTTTTCACCTTTGTAGAGTCGAGTGCCGCCGAGCGTGACACCTTGGTAGATGGTGCAATCGTCGCCCACAACGGCGGTTTCGCCAATCACCACACCAAATCCATGATCGATAAAGACACGCCGGCCGATGGTGGCTCCGGGGTGGATTTCAATGCCGGTTAATAGCCGTCCTAGGTGGGAAATGAACCTGCCTAACCAGAGCCAGCCACTTCGCCAAAAGCGGTTGGCCATGCGATGCACGAGGATGGCATGCAAGCCTGGGTAGCAGGTCAAAATCTCCAGCCGGCTTCGCGCCGCGGGGTCGCGCTGCAAAATGCAGTCGATGTCTTCTTTTAGTTTTGTGAACATAATTGAATCGTAACTGATTGCCTTGCTGTGTTGGCGAGGAATCCCGTCAGGCCTTAGGGTCGCGATTGTGGTCGCGATTATGGTTGCTATCATGATTGCGATCATGGTTGCGAGTCGCCGCCTGGATCATGGCTGTGCAAACGCCGCGCAGCATATCGACTTCGTCTTGCGTGAGGTCGCTTTTTTGCAACAGGTGTTGCATGCGGGGCATGAGTTTTTTAGGGTTGGCGGGGTCCAGGAAGCTGACCGCGGTGAGCGCCTGTTGCCAATGGGCCAGTAACGCTTGAACAGAGGCCGCTTGCGCGCTGCGTTTGCCTAAGTCTGGGGCCAGATCGGGTGTGTGTGGCAGCCGCTCATCGGCAGCAATAAGGGCGTAGCGCAGTTCCCAGGCAGCCAGTTGTAAGGCTTGGGCGACATTTAGGGAGCTGTAATCGGGATTGGCGGGGATGTGACAGATGCGGTGGCAGTGGGCGATTTGTTCGTTTGTTAAGCCGGCTCGCTCGCTACCCAAAACAATTGCCACCTGATGGGTGTTGTCTGCGTGCAGGTGCTCACGGGCTAACGTGGCCGCCTCTCGGATGTCGCAAGGCGGGGGTCCCAAGTCGCGGGGCCTGGCCGTGAGCGCGAAGGCTAAGGTGATGGGAGCGAGCGCTTGCTCTAAACTCTGAGTCTGTTGAGCGTTTTGAAGGATATCGGTGGCACCACTGGCCAGCGCAATGGCTTGCTCGTCTTGGGCCATGTCAGGGGATTTGGGGGCGACCAACCAAAGATGAGCAAATCCCATATTCTTGATTGCACGGGCTGAAGAACCGATATTCCCGGGGTGGCTTGGTTCGGTTAGGATGAACCGAACCCTTGAGAACGCAATAGTCATCTAAAATCCTATACTTTATCTGTCAAGGACAGCAATTTTCATGCATCCAATGTTGAACACTGCCATTAAGGCAGCTCGCCGTGCAGGCAATATTATCAACCGTGCCAGCTTGGATGCCGAGCGTGTACAAATTACACGCAAGGGTGTCCGTGATTTTGTGACCGACGTTGATCATGCGTCTGAGCAGGCTATCATTGATATCCTTCACACGGCTTATCCTGACCATGGCTTTTTGGCGGAAGAGTCCGGACGGGTACATTGGCCGGCGAACGGTAAGGCGCCCGAATATGAGTGGTTGATTGATCCATTAGATGGGACAACCAATTTCATCCATGGCATGCCTATCTATGCGGTCTCTATTGCCGTCAGGCGTCGTGGCACGCTGGCTCATGGCTTGATCTACGATCCCACGCGCAATGAGTTATTTACGGCCAGCCGAGGCGGTGGTGCGTTTCTGAATGATCGCCGAATCCGCGTGTCGGGTTGTTTGCGTTTGTCCGAGGCCCTTTTGGGTGCTCGTTGGCCGGGTTCTGCAGGCCCTGATTCCCAAGTGCCAGAAAAATTCAAGGCGCTGAGCACCGATAGCGGTGGTGTGCGACGAACCGGCTCATCGGTTCTTGACCTGGTCTATGTGGCGGCGGGTCGTTTGGATGGGTTTTGCGGGTTGGATTTAAAGCCCTGGGATGTGGCGGCGGCTGCCCTGATGGTGACCGAGGCGGGTGGCCTCGTGGGTGACTTGTCGGGCGAGCAGGATTGGTTAGAGGGCGGAGAAATCGTGGCAGCAACGCCTAAGTTATTCCCGCAAATCTTGTCGCACGTGAAATAAGACGTGCCACCTTTGCTTTTTTCAGTTCGATGATCCCGGCATCACATTTTGGAGTTTTCAATGGCGTGGCTGCTTGACCCGACGATTTGGGTTGGCCTGCTTACCTTGGTCGCTTTAGAGATCGTCCTAGGTATTGATAATCTGATTCACATGGCTACCCTGGCCGATAAATTGCCGCCTAAACAGCGTGAGCGGGCGCGCGTCATCGGTTTATTGTTTGCCTTGCTCATACGCTTGTTACTGCTCGCGGGCATTGTTTGGCTGCTGCAGCTAACCGAGCCTTTTCTGCAGATGGGTTCCTTTGATTTCTCTGCTCGGGATTTGATTTTCTTGGCGGGTGGCTTTTTCTTGTTGTTCAAAGCGACGCTGCAACTATACGAGCGTATCGAAGGCAACCCCACGGCAGCGACAGGCCCCAAGGTCTACGGCGGCTTTGGGGTGGTGGTGATCCAAATGGCGGTGTTGCATGCGGTGCTTTCCGTGGATGCCGTGATCACAGCGATTGGACTCGTTGAGCAGCTATCGTTGATCGCGGCAGCCATGATCATTGCCATGGCTGCCTTGTTGGTGGCGTCTAAGCCCCTGACACGATTTGTGGATGCGCATCCGAGCGTGGTGGTGTTGTCTCTCGGTTTTTTGCTGTTGATTGGGTTTTCTTTGGTTCTCGAGGGGTTTGGTTTCTCTGTGCCTAAAGGGTACCTCTATGCCGTTATTGGCTTCTCGGTTGTGATCGAGGTTTTTAACCTACTAGCGAGCCGCCGGTCAGCGACAAGGGAATCGAAGCTGCCGTCATTGCCGTTGTTGCCGTTACTGCCCTTACGCGCGCGGACCGCTGCGATGGTGCTGAGGTTGCTAGGCAAGAAAGGGGGATTGCCACAAGAGGCGGTCGCGGAATCTGAGCCGTCTCGTGATGCGTTAGCGATGTCATCTTACGGGGTGGAGGAGCGCAACATGCTGAGCGGGGTGTTAACGCTTGCCGATCGATCGGTTCACTCCTTGATGACGCCGAGGACGGCAATCGCTTGGATTAATTTGGACGATGATGCGGAAACCATCAAAAAGCAACTCGAGGAAGAACCGCACAGTTTTTTTCCTGTCTGTCGAGGCACCCTTGACGAGGTGATAGGAATTGGACGGGCCAAACGCATGGTTGCCGATCTTTTGACACATGGGCGGGTCAGGCAAAAACGTTTGCGCGAGCCCATCATTGTGCATGACACGATTAGCATCTTGAGTTTGTTAGATACGCTGAAACAATCGCGTGGACAACTGGTGCTGGTGGCTGATGAATTCGGCACCCTACAAGGCTTGGTGACACCGATCGATATATTTGAGGCGATTGCGGGTCAGTTTCCAGATGAGGATGAAACGTTGGATATCGTGCCTGACGGAGAAAACCGCTGGCGCATGGATGGGGCAACCGACCTGCATCAACTAGAGCAAGTGCTTGAGACCGACGGTTTGGTCAACGAGGACGATGACTACACCACGTTGGCGGGCTATCTGTTGAACTATTTTGGCCAACTCCCTGCGGTTGGTGATGTCTGTGAATACAATACGACCCGAGCCCGCTACGTGTTCAAAGTGACGCGGCTAGAGGGCAGACGGATTGCGATGGTCAATGTAGAAAAACGCATCCAAGAGCCTGACGAGGGTAGAGAGGAGTTGTCTTGAGTGAACTGAATCTGCATTTGTTGAAGGCTTTTGTGCTTGGCATTGTCGAGGGCGTGACCGAATTTATACCCGTCTCCAGCACTGGACATTTGATTTTGGTGGGAGAGCTGATTGATTTTGCCTCGACCGAGACCAAGGTGTTCGAGGTGGTGATACAGCTGGGTGCCATCTTGGCGGTGATCTGGATTTTTCGTCAAAGGTTGGTTCAACTTGTCACAGGTGCGGCCAAACGCGACCCGATTGAATTGGCTTTTGTGCGTAACTTGGCGATTGCCTTTTTGCCAGCAGCGGTGATTGGTGCGATTTTTATCTCTCAGATCAAGGCGTTGTTTTTTCATCCCGCTGTGGTGGTGGTGACGCTGGTTGTGGGGGGCGTGATCATGTTGTGGGTTGAACGCCCAGCGGCTCAAAAAATCGCGCCGCGAGCAATGTCGTTGGAGACCATTTCTTGGCGGCAAGCATTGGTGGTGGGTTTTGCGCAATGTTTGGCCATGATTCCGGGGACGTCACGTTCGGGTTCGACCATTATTGGGGGGATGTTGGCGGGCATTGAACGCAAAACGGCGACGGAGTTTTCTTTTTTCTTGGCCATCCCAACCATGCTTGGCGCGGCGACTTATGACATGTATCGGCACGGTGCCGAGCTATCGCAAGCAGACATGTTGGCAATTGTGGTGGGTTTCACGATGGCCTTTTTGAGTGCGTTGGTTGTGGTGAGGGCGGTTTTGAATTTTGTGGCGCGACACACATATCGCGCATTTGGTTGGTATCGGATCGCGCTAGGCCTGACGGTGGGTTATTTTATTTTTTGACCCGACTTGTCGAATAACGCGATGCCGGTTTGGTCTAAAACGAGCCAGCCTCCACGCTCAGCTTGTTCGGTGGCGAGGTGATCGCTTTCCCAGTCGGGTAGCACCCAGCGTTCAAATACTTGGTGGTCGACCTGGTGATGGTAGTGCCCTGGCCGATGGGTGTGGCCGTGGATGATGGTCTGTAGATCTTGTGCTTGTAATGTTTTTGCAATCGCTTGTTCACAGACATCTAGCCGAGCGTCAGTGTCCAGCTGTTGGCTTTTCATGCTCTGGTGGCGGGCTTTTTGTGCAATGTTTGCGCGGGTCTTAAGGCTTAACGAAAGAAAGGCTTTTTGGATCCAGCGGTTTCGCACGGCACGTCGAAACCGTTGGTAAGCGCGGTCGTTGGTGCAAAACTCATCGCCGTGTGTTGTGAAGTACTCGTGGCCGGCCACCGACAGAATGAATTGGTCAGCCAGCAAGTTCGCGCCCAGCGAACGGGCCAACGGTTCACCCATCAGGAAGTCACGATTACCGCGCCCTATCCAAAGGGGGCACTTTTGGCTGGTGTGCCGCAGGCGATCCACGCATTCGCTGAGCCATGGGGCCGGTTTTGTGAGCCAGTCGTCACCGATCCAGACATCAAAGATATCGCCCAGCAAAAGCAAAGCGCCCGCTTGGGCGCTTGCTCGGTCCAGAAACCCAAAAAAGCTTTGTGCTGTTTTGGGGTTGTTGGCGCCCAAGTGAATGTCGGAGGCGAGCCATACTGGCCCGTCAAACGACAATCTATTCAAGAATGACTGCCTTTTCGATCACAACGTCATTTGTTGGGACGTTTTGATGAAAACCGGCGTTGCCAGTCTTGACGCCACGAATGGCATCAACGACGTCTTGCCCTTCGACGACTTTACCGAATACGGTGTAGCCCCAGCCTTGCGCGGTGGGGGCGGTGTGATTGAGAAAGTCGTTGTTCGCGATATTGATAAAGAACTGTGAGGTGGCTGAATGCGGATCGTTGGTCCGTGCCATGGCGAGAGTGTACTTGTCGTTTTTCAGGCCATTGGTGGCTTCGTTCTCGATGGGTGCGTTGGTTGTTTTTTGCTTCATGCCTGGCTCAAAACCGCCACCTTGGACCATGAAGCCGTCAATGACCCGATGAAAAACGGTGTTGTCATAAAACCCTTCACGGGTGTAAGTCAGGAAGTTCTCGGCTGACTTGGGGGCATTGACAGCGTCGAGTTCAATCACGATGTCGCCGGCTGTGGTGGTGAGTTTTACGCGAGGGGATGTGGTCATGGATGAGCTACCTGTGTTGGATTGAGAAGTGGTTTGCGCCTGAATAGGTGAAACCATCAGGGTGAGTGCTGTCAGCAAAGACAGCGATGCCAAGGATCGGCTAAAGCGTGAAAAGAGCGATGTCATGGTTAATTCAAACTCCCGATGAAGGATTCTAAGTCATTGGCGCGATCGCCGGCCTTACTAGCGCCGAGTTTGGCGGCAGCTTGATAGTCTTTCAGTGCCATCAGCAGTCTTAGGTCAGCGAGGTTGGTGCGGGCGGCGGGGTAGGCAGGATTATTCATGATGGCCGTCTGTAGTGCTAGTTGCGCTTGCTCTAAAGACCCTTGCTGCATGTAGAGGACAGCCAAGTTGTTCCAAGGTTCTGCTAACTCAGGAAAGCGAACGGTCATTTCGCGGTAGACACTTTCTGCGTCGGCTAGACGGTCGAGTTGGGCAAGTGCACGGGCTTTTTGAAACAACAATTGCACGTCGGTGCCCGGCCCGCCTCGGCTGGCCAAGGCTTGTTCTCGCTGCGTGATGGCCTCAAGCGCCGCTTCGGCCTGTCGGCGGTCGAGTTGCGCAGAAATGTCCGCGTTGATTTTCTCGCCTGAGGGTGCTGGGTCGGTGTCTATGTCTGGCGTGAGGGTGTCTAAGACGCGCGCCAAACCCTCCCAGCCGCGGTTAGGCGTTTGAGCCTGAGCGTCTGTGGTGGTCTGCGCCCCTAGGGGGGCTGCTGCCAGCATTACCGTGATTATCAGGCCCGCGCCGAAAAGTTTTGACTGGTTCATTGATCGGTTCATTGATCGGTTCGTTGATCGGTTCATTGATCGGTTCATTGATCGATTCAATCGACAAATCCTACGTTGTTATACTCATCGGATACATTGTAGCCACGCTTTCAACAAATACCAGCCAACAAGCCACCTTAAGCCACGCTACCGACTTCCACGCCTCGATCTGATACCACTCATGCTTGCCCTTTACGATTCGCTATCGCGCCAAAAGCGTCCCTTTACACCGGTCAACGAAGGACAAGTGCGTTTGTACGTCTGCGGCATGACGGTCTATGACTTTTGCCACTTGGGCCACGCTCGGATGTTGGTGAGCTTTGACGTGGTTCAGCGCTGGCTGCGTCTTTCAGGCTATCAAGTGCGCTATGTGCGCAATATCACGGACATCGACGACAAGATTATTCGACGTGCGGTACAGACAGGACAAAAAATTTCTGATGTCACTGCTTTTTTTATCGACGCGATGCACGCCGACGAGCGAGCGTTGAATGTTGAATCGCCTGGTGAGCAGCCTCGCGCAACGGGGTTTGTCGGCGAGATGCTAGACATCATCAAACGGCTTGAAGAGCGGGGTCACGCCTACCAAGCCGACGACGCGGACGTAAATTATGCGGTTCGTAGCTTTCCTGGGTATGGCAAGTTGTCTGGTAAGACGTTAGACCAGTTGCGCGCCGGCGAGCGCGTGGCGGTATCGACTTCCAAACGCGACCCCTTGGACTTTGTGTTGTGGAAGTCGGCAAAGGCTGACGAACCTAGCGAGTCCAAATGGCCCTCTGCTTACGGATTGGGGCGACCGGGCTGGCATATTGAATGCTCGGCGATGAGCCGATCAGTGCTGGGTTTGCCGCTCGACATCCATGGTGGCGGGCCAGACCTTAAGTTTCCTCACCATGAGAACGAAATTGCTCAAACGGAGGGTGCGTTTGGCGGGACGCTGGCCAACTTTTGGATGCATTGCGGCCCTTTGATGGTCGATACGGAGAAGATGTCCAAATCGCTAGGTAATTTTAAGACCATTCGACAGACGGTGGCGGCTGACGCTTTAACGCAAACACCTGACTATCAGCCCAATCCCCGAGAGGCTGAGATGTTGCGGTTTTTTATTGTCCGCAACCACTACCGCAGCGCGCAAAACTACGCGCCTGATAATTTGTCGGATGCACAACATTCGCTTGACCGCCTTTATCAAACGTTGCAAGCTGTTCCTGTGCCCGCTGCAAAACCCATGGAAATCGATTGGGAGCAGGGCGCCGCCGCGCAATTCAAGCAAGCCATGGATGACGACTTCAACTCGGCGGGGGCCGTTGCGGTTTTATTTGAGTTGTCAGGCCAAGCCAATCGCGACAAAGACCCAGAGGCAAGTGCACTGTTGAAAGCCTTGGGCGGCGTATTGGGGCTGTTGCAGCATGCGCCAGATGCGTACTTTAAAGCCTCTACCCGTTATAGTAAGCGCGCGCTAGAGGCCAAGTTAGAGGCCAATCTAGGGGCCAATCTAGGGGCCAATCAGGACGCTGGGGCGACTCAAGCGTCTATGACGGATGAAGAAGTGGCGGATTTAATCGCTGAGCGCGCTGAGGCTAAGGGCTTGAAAGATTTTGCGCGGGCTGACGAGATCCGAGACCAGTTGACCGAGCGGGGCATTCTTTTGGAAGACCGACCAGGTGCGGTCACGCAATGGCGTAGGGGTTAGAAGTTAGGGGTTAGAACTTAGTGCTTGGAACTTAGTGCTTGGAACTTAGTGCTTGGAACTTAGTGCTTAGGAGTTAGGGGTTATTGCTACATGACGACTGAACCATCGGTGAACACGCCGAACGGAAAACCAGCTTATTGGGACAAAGCAGTCGGCCAATTGATGCGACGCGACCGTATCATGCGTCGCGTGATTCCGGCTCACCCAGAGGTGTGGTTGCAGTCGCGTGGTAATCCGTTTGTCACCTTAGCCCGCTCCATTGTGGGACAACAAATTTCGGTGAAAGCGGCTGAATCGGTTTGGCAACGGGTGTTGCTTCGCTGCGGCCGTCGATTGACCCCGACGGGTGTGATGAAGACCGGCTTGCTTTCATTGCGAGAATGCGGTCTGTCACAAAGAAAGGCTGAGTATGTTTTAGATTTAGCCGGTCATTTCAAAACCCGTGTGGTCCAGCCACAGCGCTGGACTGAGATGGATGATGAGTCAGTCATCAAAGAATTAAGTGCTATTAGGGGTATCGGGCGCTGGACCGCGGAGATGTTTTTGATTTTTAACTTACAGCGCCCAGATATCTTGCCGCTAGACGATGTTGGCTTACTCAAAGCGATATCGTTGCATTATTACAGCGGTGAGCCGGTTTCTCGTTTTGAGGCCCGCGAAGTGGCTCAAGCGTGGGAGCCTTGGCGAACAGTGGCGACTTGGTACCTGTGGCGCAGTTTGGATCCTGTACCCGTTGAGTATTAAACCGTTAAACTGTGCGCTTACTCAGGTGCAAAATCTAGGGACTTAGACAGCGAGATGCGCAACACCTTCCTCGAATTCGAACAGCCATTGGCTGAACTCGAAAGTAAAATTGAGCAACTGCGCTTTATGCAGGCTGACTCCGCGGTTGATATATCGGAAGAAATCTCGCGCTTGCAGCAAAAAAGTCAGACTTTAGCCAAAAATATCTACGGCAAGTTAACGGCTTGGCAGACGGCTTTGGTTGCTCGCCATCCTCAGCGCCCGTACACCATGGACTATGTGAGAGAGATCTTTACCGATTTCCACGAGCTTCATGGCGACCGCATGTACGCTGACGATCAATCAATCGTGGGGGGCTTGGCACGTTTTAATGGCACCCCATGCATGGTGCTTGGCCATCAAAAGGGTCGTGACACCAAGGAACGGGCGGCACGCAATTTCGGTATGCCCAGACCCGAGGGCTACAGAAAAGCCTTGCGATTGATGCGCTTGGCAGAGAAGTTTCGCTTGCCGATTTTTACGTTTGTAGACACCCCAGGTGCCTATCCGGGTATCGGTGCGGAGGAGCGCGGTCAGTCTGAAGCCATCGGACGCAACATTTATTCGATGGCTGAGATCAAAGTGCCTATTGTCACGACAATCATCGGCGAGGGTGGTTCAGGCGGCGCCCTAGCCATTGCGGTGGCCAATAATGTGCTGATGTTGCAATACGCGACGTATTCGGTGATTTCACCAGAGGGTTGTGCCTCGATTCTATGGCGCAGCCAAGAAAAGGCGCCTGATGCGGCACAAGCGCTCGCGATCACGGCGGATCGACTCAAAGACTTTGGCCTCATTGATCGGGTGGTCAACGAGCCGGTGGGTGGGGCGCATCGCGATCCTCGGGTGATGGCTCGGCTGCTGCGACGGGCATTAAGCGACGCGCTACGTCAATTGTCTGGTATGACCGCAGAGGAATTGGTTGAGCATCGACTCAAACGATTGTTGGCTTATGGTCAATTCCAGGAATCCAAAGGATAAGCAAGGCATTTGTGGTTTTCTGCCGCCCGATGATTTGTGCGTGGCGGTAGAGGCTTGCCTGAGTCAAGCGCGCGCATCCGCTCGGGTGGCGGTGGGTTTGAGTGGTGGGCCTGACTCAAGCGCGCTTGCCATTGCCAGTCAACTGGCCTGCCAGCGGCTGGGTTTAGACTTGCATTTATTTCACGTACACCACGGCTTGCACGATCAAGCCAATGCTTGGATGCAGACGGTGAGCCAGTTGGCAGCGCTGTTGTCATTGCCGCTCACCACTCGGCAGGTGTCGGTCGATCTTCATGGCGGCAAAGGCATTGAGGCGGCGGCGCGTCAGGCGCGTCATGCCGCGCTCAAAGAAATGGCTAAGGACCAAGGCGTGTCGTCGGTGCTGTTGGCTCATCATGCGCAAGACCAGGCGGAGACGGTTTTGATGCGTTTATTGCGCGGGGCAGGGGTCACGGGGCTTGCGGCCATGCGGCCGGTGAGCTCGCCTTGGGCGTTTGATGGGGTGCAGTTACTCAGGCCATGGTTGGCGGTAGATCGGTCGCGCTTGCTTGCAATGATTGAAGGGTTCTCTGAGCGCACAGGCTGGCAACCTGTGGATGATCCTAGCAATCGTGATGCTGTGCTTGCCCGGGGTGCACTACGCCAAACGATATTGCCTGCGATTCAAGCACGGTGGCCGGCTTGGTCTAAAACCCTGTCTAGGCACGCGCAACAAGCGGGCGAGGTGGATGAATTGCTGGGGCAATATGGCGAACAGCTGTTGGGCGATGTGAGTGTCGCCGAGCAGGATGCAGCGGTCATTGATTTATTGGCTTGGCGTGGCCTCACGCCGCCACAACAGGCTTTGGTGCTAAGGGTGTGGTTGGCCCGCCAACAAGTGGCATTGCCAACGGATGCCAGCCTTCAAGAGCTGATGCGACAGTTGCGTGGTTTGCATGCGTTGGGTCATGACCGCGCGATGCAATGGCGTCACAGCACATACGTGGTGACTTGTGTGCGTGGCCAGGTGCGACTGCAGGTGGCGGATGAGCCAGATGGGGCCGCTGAGGTTACTCATGACGGTTAGAGCCTCCAAGGGGGGGGTGGTGTGGGTGGTGGGAGTGGTGGGCGTGGTGGGCGTGGTGGTGGCCCCATATTTTGGTCAACCTATTGATCAGTGATTGAGCCTACTGGTCTGACCAATAGTTTGTAAATACCTTAAAAAGCAGGGTTTCTCCTGATTCGTTTCCGGTTGCTGATCTCTACTATCAAATGGTAACTAGAAAACAACAACGCAATGAAGTTGTTCATCCGAGTCAATAGGAGGCTTTTCATGATCACACGTCGCACATTTAATCTGACGGCTGCTGCCGTCGCTATTTGCGCCGCCGGCACAATTAATATGCCAGCCATGGCGCAAGACGCAGTCAAAATAAAATGGGCGCATGTCTATGAGACATCTGAGCCGTATCACACGGAGTCCGTGTGGGCCGCTGAGGAAATTAAGAAACGCACCAATGGTCGGTTTGATATTCAGGTCTTTCCGGCCTCATCGCTTGGCAAGGAAACTGACATCAACCAAGGCTTGACCTTAGGCACTGTGGATATGATTATCTCGGGTCCTTCATTTGCGGCGCGTAACTATCCTCGTATTGGTATTGCTTACTACCCCTTCATTTTTGCTGATGCTGATCATCAAGCCGCCTACGCAAAAAGCGACGTATTTAAGGAAATGGCAGACGAATACCAAGCGCTCACGGGCATCAAGATGACGGCCTATACCTATTACGGGGCGCGTCACACAACCTCAAACAAGCCTTTCACCAATTGCGCAGGCATGAAAAACCTTAAAATCCGTGTGCCTGATGTGCCGGCTTACATGGCTACGCCACGCGCGTGCAATGCCAATCCCACACCCATCGCTTTTGCTGAGGTTTACCTTGCGCTTCAAAATGGAACGGTCGAAGCACAGGAAAATCCCTTGACGACTATTGAGGCCAAGAAATTCTACGAAGTGCAGAAAAACATCATGTTGACTGGACATATCGTTGACGGTTTGGTCACACAAATTGGCCCCCATGTCTGGAATCAGTTATCTGATGAGGATAAGCAGATATTTGAAGAAGTGACTCAAGAGGCCGCTGCCCGTGCCACACAAAAGATCAAGGACCGTGAGGCCGCGTTGGTCCAAGAGTTTAAGGACAAAGGCATCAACATCGTCGAGGTAGATCGCCAGTCCTTTGTTGATGGTGTGCTTCAGAATGTGACGCCTGAATCACTGGGCTACAGCCGTGCGGACTACGATCGCATCACAGCGCTGAAGTGATCAGACACTGACGATCTAGCGTCTGTATGGCGAGTCCCCAGAGAGCTTTCTTTGGGGGCTCTGCCTACCCCCCGCCCATGCTGGGATTTGTTCAAGTAGCACAAATCTGTTCAAGTAGCACACATCACATGACCTCTAACATCAAGCCGTCTGCCGCGGGTGCCAAAGCGGAACAACCCAATCCCATGTCTGCGCTTGTTGTGGCAGATGAGCCGGTAGATCTCTCGGAATATCGATGGGAAGATTGGATTGCGGTGGTGGTCTTTTGGTTGTTGGGATTTGTGGTGTTCTACCAATTCTTTACCCGTTACGCACTAGATGACTCGGCTGCTTGGACCGAAGAGATTGCGCGCTATTTGCTGATCGTGGTGACCTTTGTGGGTGGTGCCATGGCAACGCGTCGCAACACCCATATCCACTTGGAGTTTTTGTTTCGGTTCTTGCCCACCAAAGTAGGGCGTGTGCTCTCGACGTTGGTGGATCTTGTGCGCGTGGGGTTCTTGGCCTATGCCACTTATCTGTCGGCGTTATTGGTGCCGCGGATGCACTTCATGAATATGACGGTGGTGGATTTCCCCATGAGTTACGTATACGGCCTAGTGACGTTTGGCTTTGCCATGATGGCTTATCGTGCGCTGATCTTGGCCATCCAGCATTGGCGCCAAGGCTACAGCACGCTAGAGCGCCCTGAGGAGGCGTTCTGATGAGGGGCAGGTCAGTTGACGAGGCTGAACGGCGTGGTGCGAGCCAACTGTATCAAACAGCGCTTGTTTCTAGGGAATTTGGAATCGGGTTGTTGATGATATGAATGGTCTTTTGTTTGGTACGTTTTTAGGGGCAATGCTGACGGGCGTTCCCATCGCTATTGCCATGGCCTTGGCGTCGCTTATCTACATATTGGTGTCGGGCACCTTGCCTGGCTTTGCCGTGATTCATCGTATGGTGGGTGGGGTGGACTCATTCCCGCTGCTGGCAGTGCCCTTTTTTATCTATGCTGGCAATTTGATGAATTCGGCGGGCATCACAAATCGCATATTTGATTTTGCGATGTCGTTGGTGGGATGGATGAAAGGGGGCCTGGGTCATGTCAATATCGTTGGCTCAGTGATTTTTTCCGGTATGTCAGGCACTGCCGTGGCCGATGCAGGTGGTTTGGGCACCATTGAAATAAAAGCCATGAAAGACAATGGTTATCCAGCAGCCTTTGCTGTGGGGGTGACTGCTGCCTCATCGACCATCGGTCCCATTATTCCGCCATCGTTACCGATCGTGATCTACGGCGTACAGGCCAACGCTTCTATTGGAAAATTGTTTGCAGCCGGATTCGTGCCGGGTTTGATGATGGCCCTTTTTATGATGGTGATGGTGGCCTACTACGCGCACAAGCATAACTATGGTTCAGATACTGTATTTGCGTGGTCCCGCTTCGGTAAGGGATTGTTTGAGCTTGTGGTGACAGGCGTATTTGCGGTCGTGTTGTATCACGTTTGGCAGAATGAAGATTTGGGTGGATTTGCAAAGTTTGGCGCGCCATTAATCGCCGCATTGATCATTGATAAGTTGTTCAAGCTCGAAGCTTTTATGGCGTTGTTGACACCCGTGATCTTGATTGGTGGCATGCTTGCTGGCATGTTCACGCCCACCGAAGCGGCGGTGGCAGGGGTTGCCTGGGCTTTGTTCCTAGGGTTCGTGTGGTATCGCACGTTGAATATCAAAATGTTTACCAAAATCAGTTTTGAGACGGTGGAAACCACCGCGTCAGTGCTTTTTATTGTGGCCGCAGCGTCTATCTTCGGTTGGGTGTTGACAACGACTCAAGTCACAAGCGAAGTCGCCCAATGGGTATTGGCCATCAGCACGAGTCCTTGGGTTTTCTTATTGTTAGCCAATGGTCTGTTGCTGTTTGTGGGCTGCTTCATGGAGACCATTGCAGCCATCACGATCTTGGTACCTGTGCTGATACCCATCGTCTTGGAGCTTGGCATTGATCCCGTGCACTTCGGCGTGATTATGGTTTTAAACCTCATGATCGGCTTGATCACGCCGCCAGTCGGCATGGTGATTTTTGTGATGGCTCGCATCTCGCGCATTGGTTTTGAGGCTACGGTTAGAGCGGTTCTGCCGTGGTTGATACCGTTGCTCTTGACGCTTTTACTCATCACGTTTATCCCATCTTTGGTGATGTGGTTGCCAAACTTGATTTATCGTTGATTTATCGCTGCTTTATCGTTGCTTTATCGTTGACTCACCCCTCTTTGGAAATCTTGCACCATGCCTGTTGACGCTACTATTCAAGTGATTCGCAAACCAACGCTACGTCTTAATCCGATCGATGATGTTGTCATCGCCACACGACCGTTGACGGTTGGCCGTGAGATTGCGGATGAAGGGGTGAGTTGCCTTGATGCCATCCCACCCGGCCATAAAGTGGCTGTTAAGGCGATTAAGAAGGGTGATCCGGTGCGCCGGTATGGCCAGATCATCGGTTTTGCGACGCAGGCGATTGAGCCGGGCCAACATGTGCACACGCATAACTTGGTGTTTGAAACCTTTGAGCGGGATTACGCGTTTGGCCAAGACTTGCCGCTTGCACCGGCGGCTAAGCAGGCGACATTCATGGGTTATCGGCGTGCTGACGGCCGTGTGGCCACACGTAATTACATCGGTGTGTTGTCGACGGTTAATTGCTCAGCCACCGTGTCGCGGGCGGTCGCGGGCCACTTCGACCGCCGTCTTAATCCGCAGGCGCTGGCGGCATATCCCAATATTGATGGGGTGATTGCACTAACCCACGGCAGTGGTTGCGGCATGGATACCGAAGGATCGGGATTCAAGATCCTTGAGCGCACGATGGCAGGTTACGCCCGTCATGCCAATATGGCCGCTGTCATTGTTATTGGGCTCGGTTGCGAGGGCAATCAGATCAAGACGTGGTTAGAGCATTCACATTTGGATGAAGGGCGCGGCTTGAAGGTTTTCAATATCCAAGAAACCGGCGGCACCAGCCTGACCGTTAAAAAGGGCATTGGGTACGTTGAGGCGATGCTAGAAGAAGTCAACGCGGCTAAGCGCGAGCCTTGTTGTGTTTCTAATTTGACGCTTGGGCTGCAATGTGGCGGCTCCGATGGCTACAGCGGCATTACCGCCAACCCAGCTTTGGGTGCAGCGGTCGATCTTTTGGTGGCTCATGGCGCCACGGCGATTTTGTCGGAAACCCCGGAAATATATGGTGCTGAGCACTTGCTCACGCGTCGGGCGGTGAGTGAGGCTGTCGGACAGAAGTTGGTTGCACGTATTCGGTGGTGGGAGGACTACACCCGACTCTTTAATGGCAGCATGGACAACAACCCGTCGCCTGGCAACAAGGCGGGTGGCTTGACCACGATTTTAGAAAAATCATTGGGTGCGGTGGCCAAGGGCGGTACGACTGCCTTGGTGGACGTTTATGAATATGCCGAACCGGTGACTGCCAAAGGGTTTGTGTTCATGGATACCCCCGGCTATGACCCTGTGAGTGTGACCGGTCAGGTCGCCGGTGGCGCAAACATCATTTGTTTCACCACGGGACGCGGCTCGGCCTACGGCTGTGCGCCGTCACCCTCATTGAAACTCGCGACCAACAGTGCGTTGTGGCAACGACAGGCAGAGGACATCGATCTGAATTGCGGTGTCATCGTTGATGGTGAGTACAGTGTGGCGGAAATGGGTCAGATGATCTTCGATGAGATGTTGGCAGTGGCCTCAGGCCAGTACACCAAAAGTGAACAGCATGGCTATGGCCAAAACGAGTTCATTCCTTGGCAGATCGGTACGGTGATGTGATGACGCCATTTGATACGCCTGCGATCTCGGATCAGGTGGCGCTCGTGACCGGTGCCAATGCCGGCATGGGTCTGGCCGTCACCAAAGCGTTGCTGGCTGCTGGCTACCGGGTCGTGGGAACCGATATTGCCACTGCGGCGTTAGAGGCTGAATGCCAAGCGGCTGTAAAAAGCGACCATTTGATGGTTGCTGTCATGGATGTCTCCGAACCTGAAAGCGTACAAACCATTTGCGCGCAAGCCCAAGCGTGGCAAGGCCATGTTGATGTGCTTGTTAATAACGCCGGTATCTTGAAGTACGCGGATTGTGAACAGACAACGCCTGCTCTGTTTCGTGAGACCTTGGCAGTTAATCTAGAAGGTGTGTTTTATGTCAGTCAACAAATCGCACCCAGGATGGCTGAGCGTGGGTTTGGGCGGATTGTGAATGTGGCCTCGTTTGGCGCCAAAACCGGTGGCCTGTCTCCTGTGCCCGCCTACGCCGCCTCGAAGGGAGGGGTGGTGAGCCTGACTTTTAGTTTCGCGCGTCAGTACGCCAATCAGGGTGTGACTTGCAATGCGATTGCGCCCACCTTCGTGAAAACCCAAATGTTGACTGAGCAAGTCAGTCTTGAGCGTCAGCAAGTGTTGCGGGCCATGATTCCAGTGAATCGATTCTGCGAGCTTGAGGAGTTTGCCCATTGCGTGCTGTTTTTGGCGCACCCAATGTCTGGCTTTATCACCGGCGAGGTACTGGACCTTAATGGTGGCATCCAGTTCGATTAGGCGCCAGACATGACGACAATTAACCATCAAACAGTCCAGCAAGTAGCAGCCAACGATAGGGATTCACTGACCTATCATCCGCGGCCTGAGTCGGTTGAGCGACGTGGCCCGGGTGTGTTGCATTTGGGCTTGGGTGGATTCCATCGGGCGCACCAAGCCATGGTGTTTGACGAGCTCATAGCCGCCGGTGATGATCGCTGGGGCGTGTGTGCCATAGGCATGCGTAGCGACAAGCTCACCGCACAATTACAACATCAAGACCTTTTGTATTTGGTGCGTATTGCGGGTGCCAAGGGCACACATTGGTACGCCCCAAGCTCGATCATTAAAACGCTGGTGGCCGCCACAGAGCGTGACGCCGTGGTTGAACAAATCGCTCACCCTCAAACCCGCTGGATCACGTTGACCGTCACGGAGAAAGCCTATGGCCCTGAATTGGCGCAACTTATCGTGGATGGACTGGCTATCCGTCACCAAAAAAACCAACCGGGATTGACGATTGTCTCGTGTGATAACTTGCCAGAAAACGGACGGGTCTTGCAATCGCTTTGTTTGGCACAAGCCGAGCATGACCCAAGGCTTGGTGCTTGGATCCAAACGCAATGTCGTTTTCCATCGAGCATGGTTGATCGTATTGTGCCGGCGCCTAGTGTTCAAGTGAGTGACGCGGCACAACAAGATTTGGGCCTTAATGATGCGACAGCCTTGGGCGTGGAGCCATTTTGGGAGTGGGTGATTGAGGACACGCTCGTTGAACCCTCTGATGCGGATGCGTTACGCACAGTGGGGGTGGTGGTGACCGACAGCGTCAAGGGGTTTGCGCAAGCGAAGCTTTGGATGTTGAACGGGAGTCATACGGTGTTAGCGAGCGCTGGGGCCGTGTTGGGAGACCGGTTTATCCGCGAAGTGACTGCTCGACCGGCGCTCAGGCGCTTCATTCATGGTTTTATGAGCCATGCCAGTGGTCCACTCGTGGGACGGCCACAATGGCAAGATTATCGTGATGCTTTGATCGAGCGATTCTCCAATCCCCTGTTGGATCATGCCGCTTTGCAAATACTGTCGGACTCCTCGGCCAAGATCCCTGTTCGTTGGGTACCGGTGGCCAAACGTCTGCTCAAAAAGGTTGAGGCCGATCAAGACGGCGCTAGCCGCGTTGGTTTAGAACACATGGCCATCGCGTTCGCGCTTTTCGTGCGCAGTCTTCACCCCGTGACTGAGGCTGGCGAAGCTTTCGTGTTTAACGACCCGCTGGCCGTTGAGCTACAGGCCTTGGCGAAAGATCAAGAAGCTAACCCGGCGCCAGTGATCTGGCAGCTATTGAATCACTCGGATCCGCGTCTGACGCTGTTTGGTGACGCGTTTAAACAAAACCGTGAATTTGCCAGTAGCGCCAGCCATTGGTTGGGAGGCATTCACGCGTTGGGCATTGAGCCGGCTTTGGTGTTGGCTGAGGGAAAGATAGCAGGGATGGCAGCAGGGACGGTAGCGCCATGAACGCCAAACCAGGTAGCACCATTATTGCGGCCCGGGTGCTGGTTTGTTGCCCGGGTAGAAACTTTGTGACATTGATCATTCAAACCGATGACGGTGTGACGGGATATGGCGATGCCACCTTGAATGGTCGTGAACGGGCGGTGGCAAGCTACCTTCAAGACCATGTCGTGCCTATGCTAATAGGCCGCGATGCCCACCGCATTGAGGACCTCTGGCAGCTTTTGTATCGAGGGGCTTACTGGCGTCGAGGTCCCGTGACGATGACGGCTATCGCGGCGGTCGACGTGGCCCTGTGGGATATCAAAGCGAAATATGCGGGCATGCCTCTCTACCAGTTGCTTGGTGGTCGTAGTCGCGATCGGCTGTTGGTCTACGGACATGCGACAGGGCGTGATGTGGAAGAAACCCTAGATGCCATTGCCGAGCTTAAAGAGCAAGGTTATGAGGCGATTCGTGCGCAAAGTGGCGTACCTGGCTTGGGCAAGATCTATGGCGTGAGCGAGTCCGGCCAAGCCTACGAGCCTGCTGCGGGAGATTTGCCAACCGAAGAAGCTTGGGACACGACAAGCTACCTGCGTCACGTGCCGACGTTATTTGAAGCGATCAGGCTGCGTTTTGGTGATGCCCTGCATTTACTCCATGACGCGCACCATCGGTTGAGTCCCAATGAAGCGGCACAGTTAGGTAGGCGTCTTGAACCGTACCAACTGTTTTGGTTAGAAGATGTCACGCCTGCGGACAACCCAGAGAGTTTGCGGCGGGTGAGATCGCAGACCACCACCCCTTTGGCTATTGGTGAGGTGTTTAACTCGCTCTTTGACTGCAAATTATTGATTCAAGAGCAGCTGATTGACTATATACGCGCCTCAATCGTGCATGCGGGTGGCATCACCCACTGGCGTCGGATTGCAGAGTTCGCGGCGATTTATCAAGTGCGCACGGGGTGTCATGGGGCAACTGACCTGTCACCGATCACCATGGGCTGTGCGTTGCAGGTAGGGGCTTGGTTGCCTAACTTTGGGATTCAGGAGCACATGCCCCACCAAACACCGATTGAAGAGGTGTTTACTGCCGATTACCGATTTGAATCGGGGTACATGTATTGCGGCGAGTCACCGGGACACGGTGTTGTTGTCGACGAAGAGGCCGCTAAGCGATTTCCTTACAAACGCGCCTATTTGCCGGTGAATCGACTTCAACGCGATGGGACAATGTGGGATTGGTGACGTTTGTATAAAATGTTGGGTTAAGCCCTTCAATCGAGGTCACTGAGTAGTCCACGTATCAAGAGTAAAACGATGGCTAATAAACAGGCAATGCCACCAAAGCCCTATCAACAAACGGCTGACAAAATTCGGGTGCTCGTGAAGTCGCGTGGTTACGAACCAGGCGTGCGTCTGCCGTCTGAACGTGAGCTTGCAGAACTGCTGAATGTTTCTCGACCCACGCTCAGGGAGGCATTGATCGCGCTTGAGGTGGAGGGGGTGGTTCAGATTCGCATGGGCTCGGGTGTTTATCTAAGCCGAGATAACCGAACAAAGACAACCTCGCCTAAACACAAAGCGAAATTAAAGTCTGATTTAAGCCCCTTTCAACTGATTGAAGCCCGCCGATTGGTCGAGTCGGAAATTGCCGCTTTGGCAGCGGTCTCGCGTACCCCTGAGCAGGTGGATCAACTGCGCGAAATTGTCAAAGACATGGAAGATCGGTTTAAGACGGGCGAGTCCCCTTTGGTGGCAGACCACAAATTTCATGTATTGCTAGCACAAGCGAGTGGCAATCAAGTGATGGCGAGCCTAGTGGCACAGTTGTTTGCGGCTCGTCTTGGCGTGCTGTTCTCACGACTGTCGACTTACTTTGATACAGGTAATTCATGGCGTGAGGCCATTGACGAGCACAAGGTGATCATCAAAGCCATTCAAGCTCAAGATCCTGATGCCGCGCGACAAGCCATGCGCACACACATGGATGCGGCCTATCGGCGATTCAGCGTGAGCTGGGATCAAGGCAAAGAGAAACCTGCTGACTGATGCGATGCGGGTTCCTTTGCTTGCATTGATCAGTGGTTATCCCGAGGCACGGCACTGCCGCTCGCTCCCACTAAGAAATCTAGGTCAGCGCCGTCGTTGGCTTGGTTGACGTGGTCAACGTAAAGCTTGTAATACCCTCGGCTCAGAGGTGACACGGGTGGTTTCCACTGAAGGCGCCGCTTGGCAAGTTGTTCATCACTAACATCCAAATGCAGGCGCCGCTTGGCCACATCGAGCTCGATCATGTCGCCTGACCTGACCAAAGCCAGCGGCCCGCCGGTGGCCGCTTCCGGACACACATGCAAAATAACCGTGCCGTAGGCAGTGCCACTCATGCGAGCATCCGAGATGCGGATCATATCCGTGATACCTTTTTTAAGGATCTTCGGCGGTAATGGCATGTTGCCGACCTCGGCCATACCAGGATAGCCTTTGGGTCCGCAATTTCTTAGCACCATGATGCAGTGCTCATCGATGTCGAGCTTGGGGTCATCGATGCGCTTATGAAAGTCTTCAATGCTGTCAAACACAACCGCTCGTCCACGGTGTTTGAGCAGTTTGGGCGTGGCTGCTGAGGGTTTGATGATTGCCCCGTCGGGGCAAAGGTTGCCTCTTAAGACAGCGATGCCGGTGTTTTTCTTGAAGGGTTTTTCCCACGCTGTAATCACATCCCGATTAAAGCACTCGGCTTTTTTGTTGTTATCCCAGAGTGTTTTGCCGTTGACGGTCATGGTTTTCTTGTTTAGCAGCCCTTGTTCGCCGAGCGTGCGCAGCACCACTGGTAGTCCACCGGCATAACAGAAGTCTTCCATCAAATATTTACCATTGGGCATCAGATTGACGAGTGTGTGCACGTCACGACCGTATTTATCCCAGTCCTCTAGATCGAGCTTTATCCCCACGCGTCGGGCAATTGCGGTCAAGTGGATGACGGCATTGGTGGATCCACCGATGGCGGCATTGACCCGGATCGCATTCTCAAACGCTTGTCGCGTGAGAATTTTATCCAGCGTCATGTTCTCTTTGACCATCTCGACGATGCGTCGGCCTGCCTCACGCGCCAGCACATTGCGCCGTCCATCGACTGCCGGGTAGGCGGCGTTACCAGGCAATCCAACGCCTAGGGCTTCGACTAGGCTGGCCATGGTTGATGCGGTTCCCATGGTCATGCAATGGCCGTGTGAGCGATGCATGCATGATTCAGCCTCATGAAATTCATCGAGTGTCATTTTGCCGGCACGCACATCCTCCGACATGGACCAGGTATTGGTGCCTGAACCGATATCGGTGCCACGGTATTTACCGTTAAGCATGGGGCCGCCAGACACGCCAATGGTGGGTACGTTCACGCTGGCTGCGCCCATGAGTAGTGACGGGGTGGTTTTATCGCAACCAAACAAAAGGACGACGCCGTCCAAGGGGTTGGCGCGAATGGTTTCTTCCACGTCCATGCTCGCCAAATTACGCAGCAGCATGGCTGTTGGTCGCACCAAGGTTTCACCGATTGAGGTGACAGGAAACTCCAATGCAAATCCACCGGCTTCCAGCACGCCTTGCTTGACTTGCTCGGCCAGTCCCCTGAAGTGAGAGTTGCAAGGCGTGAGTTCAGACCACGTGTTGCAAATGCCAATCACGGGTCGCCCATCGAACTGGTCGTGGGGGATGCCGCGGTTCTTGGTCCAGCTGCGGTAAATGAAGCCGTAGATGTCTTCGCGGGAGAACCACTGGCTAGAACGACTGTTCCATTGAGGGTGGTCGGACTTGGGCTGGCTGGTTCGGGCGGTTCTAGTGGTTTTAGTGGTTCTAGTGGTTCGGCTGGCTGCTTTTTTAGCAGCGCTGTTTTTTTTGGGGGTGGTGGCCACGTCGTTGTCTCCTCGCGCCATAAAGCTTGTTATTGTGCTTCTCACTGGGGTGGCACGCCACCCCAGTGAGATCCCCAAAGCGCGGGGTTCTCGTATAGGTATTGTGAGCCTACTTTTTGTAGGCGGTCACTTCCTGACGCTGCTCGCCTAAACCATCGATACCCAATGTCATGACGTCACCGGCCTTTAGGAAAACCGGCTTGGGTTTCACGCCCATGCCCACGCCGGGCGGTGTGCCGGTGGTGATGATGTCACCTGGCATAAGGGTCAAGAATTGGCTGGCGTAACTGATGATGGTTGCCACATCAAACACCATGGTTTTTGTGGTGCCGGTTTGGTAGCGCTTGCCGTTGACATCAAGCCACATACCCAAGCGTTGTGGTTTGGTGATCTCGTCTGCCGTGACAAGCCACGGCCCGACTGGGCCGAAGGTGTCACATCCTTTGCCTTTGTCCCAGGTGCCGCCCCGCTCGAGCTGGTATTCGCGTTCAGAGACATCATTAACCACGCAATAACCAGCCACGTGTTTGAGCGCGTTTCTCTTGCTGACGTATTGGGCTTTGGTTCCAATCACAACGCCTAGCTCGACTTCCCAGTCTGACTTCACAGAGTCTTTGGGCAGCATGACGTCATCATTTGGGCCGCATAAGCTGGTGATCGCCTTCATGAACATGATGGGTTCTTTGGGGATTGGCATGCCTGCTTCATCGGCGTGATCTGAGTAATTTAGACCAATGGCTAGGAATGTACCGACGCCGTTCACGGGCACGCCCATGCGAGGTCGGCCTCGAACCAGTGGGAGTGAGGCGGGTTTGATTTTGGCCAGTTTGGCCAAGCCAGCGGGTGACAATTCGGCGGGTCCGATGTCTTTTATTTTCCCTGATAGGTCACGAAGTTTGCCATCAGCATCAATCATGCCGGGCTTTTCTTTGCCGGGCTTTCCATAACGAACGAGTTTCACGAGATCTCCTTTAAAGGTGCGATTAAAAAAACACACCAGAACGAACATTAAATAAGCGTCAATATTGTGGCAGAAGCGCGGGCATTAGAGTGTCCATCCGCCATCAATGATTTGCGAGGTGCCGGTGGTGAAGTCCGACTCGTCCGAGGCAAGGTAGACGACCAGCGCGGCGATTTCATCGCCCGTGCCAAGTCGGCCCATGGGCTGACGTGAGACGAACATCTCGCGGGCCTCGTCGATTGACTTGCCGGTGGATTGTGAGACCGCTTTAATGCGGCCTACTAGAGAGGGCGATTCAATCGTGCCGGGGCAGATGGCATTGAAGCGTATGCCTTGATCGACGTAGTCGGCAGCCAGGGCGCGTGTTAAGCCAAGCACGGCTGCTTTAGAAGCGGAATAAACCACGCGGTTAGGGGCGCCTTTGATGCTTGAGGCAGCAGAGGCCATGTTGATGACGCTGCCATGACCTTGCTTGAGCATGGCTGGCAAAAATGCACGAATGGTGCGGTACATGGATTTGACGTTCAGATCCATGCTGAAGTCCCACTCTTGATCGCTGGTTTGCAAGATGTCGCCCTGATGGACGTAGCCGGCGGCATTGAAAAGCACATCAACGGGTCCAATCTTTTGAGCGAAGGCGTTGATGTCTTCGGTTTTTAGTACATTTAACTCGGCGGTCTTGATGTTTGGCTGTTCATCGAAGGATTTGAGCAGTTCGGCATTGAGATCAGTAGCCCAGACGGTTGCGCCCTCGCGTGCCATGGCGAGTGCCGAAGCACGACCAATGCCTTGGCCGGCGGCGGTGATGATGATGGTTTTGCCATTCAGGCGCATGAGGATGTTCTCCGTGTGATGTGGTGTGTAGGACCGGGTGGTGACCTTGAAAGGTTGATCGTCGGCATTGAATTGGTCAGACCAATTTATCAGGTCGCGAGTCTATTTCTAGTGGTGCAAACCCTGTATTTGGCGTGATTAATTGCTGCTGGCAAGCGTTTAGGCGATGGGTTGTGGCCAACGCTGTCCATATTGTTCACAAAAACTAGCGAGCCCAATGGCAATAGCAGGATGTAGTCGCACGCCTGACTTTAACTGATCCTCACGCTTGGCCAGCCCTCCTTGGCCTGGCAGCCGAACGGCTTTAACGCCGGCACGCGGGGGATTGTTCAAGCACTGACTGGCAATCTCATCCATTTGTTTGAGGAAATTCGACTCGCCGCTAAACGATTCGATGTCATAGAGCGTGATGTGCACAGTTGCACCCCAACCTTGCTGCGGATCTGCTCGACCGAAGCCAGCAAGGCCCCCAGTGAGTGCTTCAACCATCAGTGCGAGCCCATAGCCCTTGTGACCATATGTCAATCCGCCAATCGGCAAAATCGTGCCGGCGGGGTCCTGGTTTAAAACCTGCGGATCATCGCTCGGATTGCCTTGTGCATCCATCAGCCAATTCTCGGGAAAGGTCTGGCCCGCCGCGGCTTTGCGGTTACACATGCCATTGGTGGTGATGGAGCCAGAAATATCGATCAACACATCGCCGCTTGAGCATGGATAGCCAATCGCAATCGGGTTTGGTGTGAACACCGCGCGGGTGCCACCGTAGGGAGCAACGCTGGCTGAATTGGCGTCTGAACTAGCGAGCACCATCAGGAATCCTTCTTTGGCAGCGCGCATGAGATAGACGGCTAGGCAGGCGATGTGGTGGCTGCGCCGAATCGCAAGCGAGGCCATACCGAGCGCCCGTGCCCTTGGAATCAGCATGTCTAGACCTTGCTCAATGAGCCAAGGTCCGGGCTGTCGATTGCCATCCCAGACTGCAACGGCAGGTTTGTCTGAAATCACCACGTGGCTGCCTTGTGATTGCATTGAACCTGACTGCAGTTCCTTTAGGTAACCAGGCAAGAGGGCTAGACCGTGGGTATCGTGACCGAGCAGATCACCCTCAATAAGCGTTTTAGCCACAACCGCGGCCATCGAAGCGGGTAGACCCGCTTTGGCCAGTAAAGCGATAGCGAGCGACTCGAGTTCTTGAGCGTGGTAAGCGGGCACTGGGGTGTCAGCGCGATCAGTACTGTCGTTGATGGGGATATTCATGAGTCGTCCTGAAGGGTTGAGCGTGCCATGTTTGAACCTTGAGTACAGGTTCAAACATGGCTTTGATCTGTCTGCAGTGGGTTAGCTGGGTGCTGATCCTTAGTACGTGGCCCGGCCACCAGAGATGTCAAACACCGCACCTGTTGAGAAGCTGCATTCATCAGACGCTAACCAAGCAACCAAATTGGCCATTTCATCGACAGTACCAAATCGGTTCATCGGGATTTTTGAGAGCATAAAGTCAATATGCTGTTGCGTCATTTGGTCAAACATGCCGGTTTTAACGGCGGCTGGGGTGATGCAATTGACCCGGATGCCGGTGCCGCTGAGTTCCTTGCCCAGTGATTTGGTCAGAGAGATCACAGCAGCTTTTGAAGCGCTGTAGGCCGAGGCGTTGGGGTTGCCTTCTTTGCCTGCAATCGAAGCAATGTTGACGATGCGACCGTAACCGTCGCCACCGGCCGCATGTTTCATCACGGGTGCAATGTGTTTGCACGTTAAAAAAGTGCCACGCGTGTTGATATCAAACACGCGGTTCCATTCTTCGACTGGGTATTCAATCACGGTGGTGTTCGGGCCTGTGATGCCGGCACTGTTGACCAGAATGTCGATGTGCGCTTTAAAGCCTTGGGCCGATTTGACGCCTGCCATCACAGACTGCTCGCTAGAGACATCGACCTCAGCGGTGTGCACGGCGACACCAAACTCAGCTCGGGTTTTTTGTAGGGCTTCGGCATCGCGATCAAAGATGGTCACAATGGCACCGGCACCAAGCAGCCGCTGGACAATGGCGCGGCCAATGCCAACCGCACCGCCGGTCACCACGGCATGTTTACCTGAAAAGTCGTATTGCGCTGGACGTGCCATGTTGTTTGCCTTTAGGTTCAGTAAGTTAGGAATTCAAGTTAGGGGTTTACCCGTTTTATTGGATGACCTCTTGACAAAATTGGTCAGACCAATTGAACTGTTGTTACAACATTAAACGTGTTGAAGTCATTCGTCAACGAAAGACAACGAAATGAGCAGGGCAACCGAACAAAAAAACCTGCGGGTCGATGTCACCTGCAGATCTGGAGACCGAAGCTGTGAAAGTGCTGATTACCGATTTTGATTTTCCGGATTTAGAGCTTGAGCAAGGCATGTTTAAACAAGCAGGCATGGAGGTGGTGACTGCGCAGTGCAAAACGCAAGCTGATGTCATTGCTGCAGGCCAAGGCGTTGATGCTTTGCTGGTGCAGTACGCGCCAGTCGATCAATCGGTCTTTGCTGCACTGCCTAACGTCAAGATTGCGAGCCGCTATGGCGTTGGTTTTGACACCATCAACACCGATGATGCCAAAGCCCATGGCGTCTGGGTTTGCAATTCACCAGACTACGGCGTGCATGAGGTTGCGAGCCATGCCTTGGCCATGGCAATGAATCTGGTGCGTCACATCAGCTTCTATGACCGCGATGTGCGTGCAGGTAAGTGGCACTACCTTTCTTCAGGCGTCTTGAAACGACCCTCGCAACTAACGCTAGGACTCCTTGGCCTCGGGCGAATCGGCAGACGCATGGCGCACCTGTCGCGCGAGACCTTTGGTCGGGTGATTGCTTGCGACCCACACATCATGTCTTATGAGTTCCCGCCCTATGTCGAGCGGGTCGACATGGCTGAGCTCTTTAGCCAAGCTGATGTCATCAGCCTGCACACACCGTTAAACGACGAAACGCGTGAGATCGTCAATCATTCGGCGCTGACCCTGATGAAACCAGGCAGCTATTTGGTTAACACCGCTCGCGGTGGCATTGTCGATGTGGATGACGCCTTGGCTGCACTCGAGTCTGGTCAGTTGGGTGGTCTGGCGCTCGACGTATTGCCGCAAGAACCTCCTAAGGACCATCCGTTGGTTAGCCACCCAAGAAGCGTGCTGACGCCGCACGCGGCGTTTTATTCGATCCAAGCAGAAAAAGAGCTGCGTCAAAAAGCCGCACAAAATATTATTTCGTATGCGCAAACAGGCAGACCCGATTATGTGGTCATTGAAGGGTCAACGGCTCAAGGGGCGCAAGCATGGCCAGCGTGACACTCAAAGGGGTGCGTAAAACGTTTCAAGACACGGACGTGCTGCATGGTGTTGACATTACGATTCCAGAAGGTTCTTTTACTGTGTTGGTTGGGCCCTCGGGTTGTGGCAAATCGACACTTTTGCGGATGCTAGCAGGTTTAGAGGAGGTCACCGGCGGCGAGATTTTTATCGGTGATAAGTGCGTCAACACCATGCAGCCCAAAGAGCGTGACATCGCCATGGTGTTCCAAAACTACGCGCTCTATCCCCACATGACGGTTCGGGACAACATGGGGTTCTCGCTCAAACTCGCTAAAGCGTCCAAAGCTGAGATCGAGACCCGTGTGAGCGCTGCTGCGGAAATCCTGGGACTTCTGTTGCTATTGGATCGCTATCCGCGCCAACTCTCTGGTGGCCAACGTCAGCGAGTGGCGATGGGACGCGCCATTGTGCGTGATCCGCAGGTGTTTTTGTTTGACGAACCGTTGTCTAACCTCGATGCCAAGCTGCGGGTGCAGATGAGAACTGAAATCAAAGCATTGCATCAGCGCCTAAAAACCACCTCGGTTTATGTGACCCACGATCAAATTGAAGCCATGACGATGGGTGACCAGATCGTGGTGATGCGCGACGGCATTATCGAGCAAGCGGGTGATCCGCTGGCGCTTTATGAAACGCCAGTCAACACCTTTGTCGCTGGCTTTATTGGCTCACCAGCCATGAACCTTTTACCGGGGAAGCTGGTTCATCGCGAGGGATGCACTGAGGTGCACCTCGAGGAGGGTGCACGGCTCGTGGTGCGTGACAGCTTGGTGGGCCAAGATGATCAAGCAGTGCTATTTGGCACCCGTCCGGAGCACCTGACGATTGATCCCGAGGGGGCACTTGAAATCGTGGTTGATGTGATCGAACCCACAGGCGCGGAAACGTTTGTGGCTTGCCATTTTGGTAAATGCGAAATGGTGGCAGTGTTTCGTGATCGGGTACAGCTCGCACCAGGAGCCACGGTTCGGTTACAGCCGACGTTAAACAAAACGCATCTGTTTGATGCGCAAAGCGGCAATGTATTGAGGATGTAAGCAGAGCCACTGAATCCAGGGGCAAAGCGCCGCACCACACAACGCGGCGTTGGGTCTATCGAGATGCAAGACGGCAACACAAGACGGCAACACAAGACGGCAACACAAGACAGTGAGGAAATATAAAGCAGTAAGCAGTAAAGGCTTGCCAACAAAACCTAAGGCATGGGGCAAGCGAATAGGTATTTAGGAGGAGGGTGGTGGTTAAGCCATTGACTTAGCCACTGGTAGTGAGTTGCAAAGTAGCGTAGCAAATTAAAACCAAAACAAAACGACAGCAACAACTGAAATACCAGAGGAGACAAACCATGAATCAGTTCACAAGACGTAAGTTTATTGGGACCGGCGCTGCGGTGGCCAGTGCAGCCGCGTTTGGTGGTTATAGCCCGTTTCTAGGGGCGCAAACCCCCACGCTTTCCTACACCCCAGAGCCTGGCGCCAAGCTTCGGGTCCTACGCTGGAAGCGCTTTGTGCAGGGAGATGAGGAGCAATTCTTAGCCAATATCGCTGCCTTCACTAAAAAGTATGGGGTCGAAGTGCGTGTCGACAATGAGGGTTGGGAGGACGTGCGCCCCAAAGCAGCCGTTAGCGCCAACGTGGGTAGCGGTCCAGATATGATCATGGGTTGGTTTGATGATCCATTTCAGTACCCCGACAAGCTGCTTGATATGACCGAGCTGTGCACCTATCTGGGCAACAAGTATGGTGGCTGGTATGACGTCTCGCAGAAGTACGGCACGCTCAATGGCAAGTGGATCTCTGTGCCTTGGGCCATCATTGGCAATGCGATTGTGTACCGTGACAGTCATATCAAGGCGGCAGGGTTTGATGCGATTCCAAAAGACACGGATGGCTTTCTAAAGCTATGTCAGGCGATGAAGGCCAATGGCACACCCCCAGGCTTTGCGCTGGGTAAAGCCGTTGGCGATGGCAATAACTGGGTGCACTGGCTGTTGTGGTCGCACGGCGGACGTTTGGTCGACGAGCAAAGCAACGTGGTGGTCGACTCGCCAGAGACCGTGGCTGCTTTGGAATATGCGGCAGAACTCTACAAGACCTTTGTGCCGGGCACACTCTCGTGGCTGGATTCTAACAACAACAAAGCGTTCCTGGACGGGCAAATCAGTATGACCGCCAACGGCATCTCAGTCTACGTTGCTGCTAGAAACTCTGAAGATCCAAAGTTGCAAGCGATGGCACCTGACATCGAACATTCGCATTTTCCGATCGGTCCAGTAGGTCGCCCGATGGAGTTGATGCAAATCACGCAGATGATGTTGTTTGCCTACACCAAGTATCCCAATGCCTCACGCGAACTCGCGCGCTGGTTGATGGAAGCTGATCAATACAACCCATGGCTGGAGAAGTCGATTGGTTACGGGGCTCAGACCCTGAAAGCCTACGCGGCCAATCCGATTTGGAAAGATCCCAAAGCAACCATCTATGGTGAGGCACCGGCCATCATGACCTATCACGGTTACTCCGGTCCTCTGGGACAAGCCTCAGCAGGCGCCCTAGCCGACTACATCGTGTTGGATATGGTCGCTGAAGCGTCGAGTGGTAATCGCACGCCCAAGCAGGCTGCGCAGCGTGCGGCTGAAAGAGCCAAGCGTTACTACCGATCGTAGATTTGTTAGATGCTTGGTTCGTTAGTTTTTGATTGATCTATTGATTGATTTGACCGCACTCCCGATCTGCTTAGGCAGCTCGGGAGTGCATCGAATCTCTTTAAGGGTCCATGAGTTCCCGCTACTACAGGCAGTTCCACTACCATTCACCAGTACCCTGAGTGCGCCATGAAATCACTGTCACTGCTTGAACGTTTCCAGTCCAATCGCCACGCGCTAGGTATCGCTTTCATGATTCCAGCTGGTGTTTTGTTGATTGGCCTATTGGCATACCCTCTGGGACTCGGCACGTGGTTGGGGTTTACCGATGCGCGAATTGGGCGTGCGGGCGAGTGGATTGGCCTTGACAACTTTCGATACTTGCTCACTGATAGCGTGACGCAGCTGGTTATTTTTAATACCCTTTTCTACACCATCATGGCCAGCATTCTGAAGTTTGGCTTGGGTTTGTGGCTGGCTTTGTTGTTGAATAAGCGTTTGCCGTTTCAGACGTTTTTTAGGGCGGTGGTGCTGCTGCCATGGATTGTGCCCACCGCTTTAAGTGCGATTGCCTTTTGGTGGATTTACGACTCCCAGTTCTCGGTCATTAGCTGGGCGTTAATGCGCATGGGATTAATCGACCAGTACATCGACTTTTTAGGCGATCCATGGGCCGCCAGGTGGTCGGTGGTGGCAGCCAATGTGTGGCGCGGGATTCCTTTTGTAGCGATATCGTTACTGGCTGGCTTGCAGACTATTTCGCCGTCCTACTACGAGGCGTCCTCGATCGACGGGGCCACGCCGTGGCAGCAGTTCAGGCATATTACCTTGCCCTTGTTGACTCCGATTATTGCGGTGGTGATGACGTTCTCGGTGTTGTTTACCTTTACCGACTTCCAGTTGATCTATGTGTTGACACGTGGTGGCCCCCTCAACGCCACTCACTTGATGGCGACGCTTGCATTTCAAAGAGCGATCCCAAGTGGTGCGATGGGTGAGGGTGCGGCGTTGGCGATCATGATGGTGCCCTTGTTGTTTGCAGCCATCATGTTTAGTTACTTCGGGCTGCAGCGACGTGCATGGCAGCAAGGCGCAGACAAGTAAACAGGTAGAGACAATTCACATGGCAACCAATCAAAGTCAAGGCATGGATTTTCTGGTGTCGCTACCGCGGCGCTGGGTGACGATCTACATTCCTTTAATACTCATGCTCATCATTTTGCTATTCCCGTTTTACTGGATGACCATGACTTCCTTTAAACCGGATGCCGAGTTGCTGTCTCGCGACGGCAATCCGTTCTGGTTGATCAATCCTACCTTGGCACATTTTAAAAAATTGTTGTTTGAGACTTCATACCCGCAGTGGCTTTGGAACACGGTTTTGGTGTCAGTGGCGTCAACGTTCATCTCTTTGTTTGCCTCAGTGCTCGCTGCTTATGCGATTGAGCGTCTTAGGTTTAAAGGCTCAAAAATGGTGGGGTTGTCGATTTTTTTTGCTTACCTAGTGCCCCCTTCGATTATTTTTATTCCGCTGGCAACGATCGTGTTTGAGTACGGTATGTTTGATTCACGCATGGCCTTGATCCTGGCGTATCCGACGTTCTTGATCCCATTTTGTACATGGTTGTTGATGGGCTACTTTCGCTCGATTCCCTACGAACTTGAAGAGTGCGCCATGATCGATGGTGCCACGCGTCTACAGGTTCTGACTAAGATAATTTTGCCGTTGGCGGTGCCGGGGTTGATTTCTGCCGGGATCTTTGCTTTCACATTGTCGTGGAACGAGTTTATCTATGCGCTGACATTTGTGTCCTCGTCGGAACTCAAGACGGTGCCAGTGGGTGTGGTCACGGAATTGGTAGACGGCGACATCTACCATTGGGGTGCGTTGATGGCAGGCGCATTGCTCGGATCATTGCCGGTGGCCTTTGTGTACTCCTTCTTCGTGGAATATTACGTCTCAGGCATGACCGGGTCAGTCAAAGAGTAGATCAGTTAAAAAACACATCACGTGCCTTTTTTGTCAGACTGATTCTTTTTCAGCATGCCCCGGTGCAGCAGACGTTTATCGGTTTGTGCAGAAAACCTCGCCGTTCAGGGTATCGCGGTTGGGTTGTCAGCTTAGCCGACAAGTGAATTGCCGTCGGTGTCAACAGTCCATAGCGCCAGCAAGCATGGTGCGCCATGAACTCTGTAAATCGGTTTTGTGATCTCCAAGCGTTTGCTCATGGCCTGTTCTTTCTAGCGTTCTCAATATCAAGATTTATCACCGGTGAGGTGCTGGATCTCAACAGCGGTATTTAATTTGAATAGGTCTGAGCGAGGGCTGCACTTCAATCATCAATGGATGCAGCTTGTGGGCACGTGGTCTCCAAATCTTTGCATTTAGGGACACAAGCCGCATCAGGCACCAATTGAACAAATATTTACGGTCGATTGCCGCACAACCGGCTCAATCGCGATGGCAACCTGTGCGACGGGTAGTGGGGGCGTTCAGCGCGGCAAACCGGGGGTTAGAGATTAGAAAGGGAGCAGTTGATGCCTTTTAAATGGGGTTTGATTTGCAAATCTTCGTTGCTCTGGCTAGCATGATGCACAAAATGAGAAAAACAAATGTAAATAAAGAGTCGCTGTCGGCAAAGCCATATCAGCAAATAGCGGATAAAGTCCGAGCGCTCGTCAAGGCCCGAGGCTACGAGCCTGGCGTGCGCCTGCCGTCTGAGCGCGAGCTCGCCGATATCTTGAACGTCTCGAGGCCAACCGTCAGAGAAGCGCTGATCGCGCTTGAGGTCGAAGGCGTGGTACAGATCCGTATGGGGTCAGGCGTGTATTTGAGCCGTGCGCGTAAGGCCCCGTTAAGCACCCCTAAAAAAGTTGCCAAGCTTAAATCTGACATGAGCCCGTTTCAGTTACTTGAAGCGCGCCGGTTGGTGGAGTCTGAGATTGCTGCCTTGGCGGCTGTCTCGCGCACGCCCGAGCAGGTGCGCCAGATGCGTGAAATCATTAAGGACATGGAAGCCCGCGCCAAGACTGGTAAGGACCCTCTGGTATCAGACCATAAGTTACATGTGCTGCTCGCGCAGGCCAGTGGCAATCAGGTGATGGCTGGCTTGGTGGATCAACTTTTTATGGCGCGACTGGGGGTGCTTTTCTCTAGGTTGTCGACCTACTTTGATACCGGTAGCTCCTGGACTGAAGCCATTGGTGAGCACAAGGCCATTGTCCAAGCTGTCCATGCCCAAGACCCTGATGCAGCCAGAGAAGCCATGCGCACGCATATGGATGAGGCTTACCGTAGGTTTAGTGCCAGTTGGGACCAGGCCAAAGAAAAGGGTGTGAGTCGCTTTGAAACCAAACAGTGATCTTGATCAACTGATCTGGCGCCTGCCCGAGAAGATTATCTATTTCTTAGGTCGATTCGAGAGCATGGGTTTGTGACTTGTTTTTACCGGTTCGCCTGAGGGTGTGGTTGCAGTGTTGATGGCATGTTTAAGCAATAAACAAGCAGCAACTTCGTGATTTAGGCTGCGAGGTAGCCGCCGTCAATTGGCAAAATCGCACCCGTCACAAAGCTGGCTTGGCTACTGGCTAGAAATAGCGTCGGGCCAGCGACATCGGCGGGTGTGCCCCAGCGTCCCAATGGTGTTCTAGCCAAGATCGGGCCCGATCGGTCTGGATCGGCTACCAGTGCTTCGGTTAATGGCGTACTAATCCAGCCAGGGGCGATGGCGTTGACCCGAATACCGTCAGCGGCATAAGCAATCGCCAGGGATTTGGTTAATTGGGCAATGCCGCCCTTGCTGGCGCTATAGGCAGGCACCAGACCCCCACCAAAAAAACTCAGCATCGATGCGGTATTGATGATGCAGCCACCGGACTGTTTCAGGAGGGGGCGTGCCGCTGCGCACACGCGCATGGTGCCATTTAGGTTGACGTCGATGACAGCGGCAAAGGTCTCAGGGTTTAGTTCATCGCCGCGGCGAATAATGCCAGCACAGTTAATCAGGACGTCAAGTGTGTCGAACGTGTTCAATAGGTTAACAACTGCATCGTTGTCACGCACGTCAAGTACGTGACACGCAAGGTTTTGAAAGGCATCACTGAGACGCGCTTTTTCGACCTCAGCGGTCGTGGCGCCCGTGACGACAACGCAGTTGCTCGAGGCTTGCGTCTTGAAAGCTTGCGCGATACCAGCACCGATACCGCTAGTGCCACCGACCACGAGGATGTGTTTGTTCATAAGTTGATGTGCTATCGGATAAATTGGTCAACGTAGTCTGCGCCCAAGCCAACACCCTCGTAGTGCTTGCGGCACAACGCTATCTTGCTGAAGACGTCTTCGTAACCCGTTTGGTTGCCCTGATCGTCGAGATAGACCATGGCACCAGATATATTAAAAAACGTAATCATTTCTTGCGCCGGGTTGTCACTGTCGCTTTGCTCATCAACCACCAGCGTGTGAATCTCTCCCGGTGGTTCAAACACAAATGAGCCCGCGCGGGCGACCCAGTCGTGCTCGAGATAGCGCCAAGCACCTTTGATCACGTAACCCACCACAATCGCGGGGTGAATGTGACGAGACAGCACCCCCGATTTGCGTACGCGTAATAAATTGCACCAGCCGCCAGTGACGGTGTTGAGCAGCAGCGGTCGAAACCAGACAAGCGGTGCCTGCGGTACCCACACGCGTTCGTCGTCCGGAATCGCTTGAATCGCGATTTCTGGCTGTATGCCGGGTAGTTGGTGAATCATCGCTGCGCCTTCCTGTGGGTGACTGATTAATGTTTGATTCGATTTTAGGCATGACTCGTTAGGTGTTGACTCGGTTTTGGCTTTTTGCGTGCCAGTCTCATGTAGAGACTGCCCACCCACACCAAGAGCGTGACAATGGCTAGGCCCATGGCGATTGGGCGGTCTACAAACATCAATAGGTTGCCTTCCGCTTTAATCATGGAAGTCACAAAGTGCTCCTCAAGCATGCCACCAAGCAGCAGCCCCAAAATCGCTGGGGCCACGGGGTAGCCATGCGACTCAAGGAACCATCCCAGCACACCAAATGCGATCAGAATCCAAAGGTCAAACGGTGAGTTGTTGATGGCAAATGCACCCACCAAACAAAACATCAGGATGATTGGCATGAGCACATTGCGAGGGGTTTTAAGCAATGAGCTAGCGGCCCTGATACAAATCCATCCCAGGGGCAGTATGAGCAAGCTCGCCAGAATAAAAATGATGAATACGGCGTAAATACTCTCGGGGTTGGTAATGAAGATCATTGGACCGGGGTTGATGCTTTTCATATAGAGCACACCGATGACAATGGCTGTAATGGAGTCACCGGGGATGCCAAACACGAGTGCCGGGATCCAGGCCGCTGACAGCGCCGCGCTATTCGATGAACCGGCTTCTACCAAGCCCTCGGGATGGCCGGTGCCAAACTTCTCTTGTTGCTTGGATGTTTTACGGCTGATGGCATAGGACATCCAGGCCGCAATGTCAGCACCGGCGCCTGGTAGGGCGCCGACCGCTGTGCCAAGGGCGCCGCCTCGCAGAGCTTGCCACTTAAAGCGCCAGATGATTTTACCCATGCCCTTAAATACCGAGCCGACCTGGGCCTTGACCTTGGCGACGTCTTCGTGACTTGCAGAAAACCGCAAGATTTCGCTGATGGCAAATAGTCCAATCATGGCCGGTATCAGCGTGACCCCGCCAAGCAAGTCGGTATTGCCAAAGGTGAATCGTGGGTGGGCTGCCGGGTTTTGCAGGCCAACGCCACTGAGGAGCAAACCAAGCAAAAGCGTCACCATGCCTTTTAGGGGGGAGTTGCCACTGACAAATACGGCGCAGGTCAAACCCAAAAGCACCAGCCAGAAATATTCGACGGAACTGAACTTCAGGGCAACCTCGGCCAATGCAGGTGCGGCAACGATCAGCACTGCGGTGCCAAACAGGCCGCCGAGGCAGGCACACACCAAGGCGGTGCCTAGCGCGGTGTGTGCCTGGCCGTTTTTGGTCATGGCGTGGGATTCATCGACATATGCAGCCGAGGCGGGTGTGCCGGGGATGCGCACTAGGCAGCCTGGGATGTCTCCCGCAAAAATGGCCATGGCGGTCGCTGTGACCATCACTGCGACTGCTGGAATCGGATCCAGAAAGAAGGTCACTGGCACGAGCAAAGCAATCGCCATGGTGGCGGTCAATCCAGGCACAGCACCCACAAACAGACCAAACAGGGCAGCACCCACCATGGCAATCAATACATCGGCGCTAAGTACCATATCAAGGGCGGTGGCCAGTGCGGACATGATCAATTAACCTTTTTTGTTACCAGGCATGGTTCTCAAGCAAGCCCCAGGGCAGAGGCACGCCGAGCAATTTGTAAAAAGCCAAATGAATGATCGCAGTCACCGCGATGCTCAACGGCACAGCAAGCTTGGGCTTCACGCCGTATGTGATCATGAGCGTAAGCAGCACTGCGCAGGCGGTGATGTAGAAGCCGAGGTAGTCAACTAGCAGGGCATAACCGATTAGCGAAAGTAAGGTCACAAACAACGCCCAAAGTGACTTACCAGGCGTGGTCTGAATGCCATGGATCAAGCCGTGGCCCGAGCGTATGCCTGAGGCAATTAACAGAATCGAGCAAATCGCTAAGCTAGCGGCCACTACGCTGGGAAACAGCGAAGCGCCATAGGTCTGGCCGGGAATATTAGGAAAATCCTGCACGTGCCAGAGAGTGACCAATGAGACCAGCAAGAGAATCAAACCGATTAAACCGTCATTGACCTTCATGGGGTGGCGCCAAATGTGAAGTCATCGCATGGAGTTTGGGCGACAGTAAAGCTAGGCAATAGCGAATCAACCGCAGACTCAGACGCAGACTTAGACCCAAACCCAAACCCAAACTCAAACTAAGACTAAAAAACGAAGGGCCAAGCGATGCCTGACCCTTCGTGAAAGCGAGCAAGCTTACTTGGCTAAACCCACAGCTTTAAGCACAGCGCCCTTGGCACTGTCTTCTTTGGCCATAAACTCGCCAAACGCCTGCGGGTTACCCCACTGGGCACCAAACCCACGTGATGCCAGAAAGTCAGCATAGCCTTTGGATTGATAGATTTCTTCGAGGGCGGTGGCGAGCGTGGCCACCACTGCAGGTGGCATGCCAGCCGGACCGGCCACACCGCGCCAAGCACCGTTAGTCCAGTCGCTGCCAGTTTGAGATTTTAAGAGCGGCACATCGGGGAACAGCTGATCGCCCTTGACGTCCATCAGCACCAGTGGCTTGACTCGTCCGGCTTCGATCAAAGCACGCGCTTCTGGCAGCGAGCAGGAGGCGAGGTCCACGCCACCGGCCATCAAGTCTTGAAGACCTGGGGCAGCGCCTTGGCTAGGCACCCAAGTGACCCCATCGCCTGGCAGGCCTGCTTCAACCAGCATACCGGCTAGTCCCAAGTGCCAGATGCCCCCTTGGCCAGTGCCACTGCCTTTGAGCTTGCCAGGATTGGCTTTGATTGCAGCCAGCAAATCTTCGGTGTTTTTGATGTTGCTGTCATTGCGCACAAATACCGCATTGGGGTCATAGTTCACCAAAGCCACGGGCGTGAAATCTTTATAGCTCAGCTCCGTCAAGCCTAGGTGACGCATCATGGTGACTTCCACGGTGATCAGGCCTAGGGTGTAACCATCTGGCTTGGCTGAAGCGATTGCAGAGTGACCAACCACGCCACTGCCGCCAGTGCGGTTCACCACGTTGACTGGTTTACCGAGTTTTTTCTCGAGCTCGGCGGCCATAAACCGGGCCACTGCATCGGTGCCGCCGCCAGCGCCCCAGGGCACAATCATTTGAATGGGGCGGTCGGGGTAATTGCTTTGTGCTTGCGCGGTGGACACACCAAACGACAGTGCGGCAGCGCATAGCGTGCTCAATAGGTGGAGATGTTTCATTTGCAGGACTCCTCGTTATGGTGCGGCAATGCCTAGTGGCTTAGCCGATAAATCCTTCTGGTTCTGACAGTCGCCATCCGTGCGTGCACGAGCCGTGACTGCTTGTTACCAGCTTGTTAACTGTTTGTCTCTTGGCGGCATGGGTGCCACTCTTTCGTATGTTTACAGATCAATTTGGTCTGACCAATTAATCCATACTTGGAATCCTATACACACGCGCACTCCCTTGCAATAGAGAGCCTATTCCAATATGACATGCGTCTGAACGGTGTCTCGTGTTTCTAACATGAGATGCGTCTGAAGCGTTTTGCCATTTGTCGTCGATCATTACCAAATGGTGATCGACATGAAAGAAGAAAGGCTC
>Ga0208414_1000055_pt1 | contig 131894 bp, 129 predicted proteins | sample AntAceMetag02UKE_FD_184770 | JGI IMG/M metagenome (GOLD analysis project Ga0208414, IMG submission 184770) | Saline lake microbial communities from Ace Lake, Antarctica - Antarctic Ace Lake Metagenome 02UKE (SPAdes) (version 2) | ecosystem: Environmental > Aquatic > Non-marine Saline and... | reverse complement strand
TCGAGCAGGCCGAAGCCGCCTGACGGCGGCTGGCGGGCCGGGCACTTGCGCGACTGTGAGGGCGCCGCGCCCGGCCCGCCGAACATCGGCGGCCATGACCTTTTTGCAGAAGAGCCTGGACACTACTTGCCAGGGGAGGGTTGGATCCCGCCGACGCGACCGACCCCTCTCCTCAACATCACCCCGGACGAACGCGCCCGGAGGGCGGGTCGATCGGGGGGCCAACGGCTGCCGCGAGCACGCTCAGACGTGGCGTGGTATCCGGTCGGCCAGGATGCGGAGCGCGGTGCGGACCGCTTCGCGCCGGATGTCGGTACGGCTTCCCTCGAATTCATGGCGTTCGTGGATGGTGACGCCGCCGGTCATCGCCGACGCGAAGTGGACCAATCCGACGGGTTTGCCGGGTGTTGCCCCGCCCGGGCCGGCGATGCCGGTGACGGCGATCGTCATGAGGGCGCGCGACTTGGCGAGCGCGCCGATCGCCATGGCCTTGGCGACCTCCTCCGAGACGGCTCCGTGCCGCAGGATCATCGGCGCCGGCACCCCCAGCAGCTCGGACTTGGCCTCGTTGGAGTAGGTGACGAACCCGCGGTCGAAGACGTCGGACGAGCCGGCGATTTCGGTCAGACACCCGGCCACCAGCCCGCCGGTGCAGGATTCCGCGGTGGCGACGGTCAGGCCGGCCTCACGGCAGGCGTGCAGCAGAGCTGAGGCAGCGTCGACCAGAGCCTCGGGCAGCATCAGGGATCTCCTGGCGTGTCAGGCGGCAAGGATCGCCCAGCGGGCGACGGCGATCACGGCGACAGCGTAGAGTCCGGCCACCAGGTCGTCGAGCATCACGCCGGCGGCGGTCTTCATCCGTCGATCGATCCACCCGGCCGGCGGCGGCTTCAGGATATCGAACAGCCGGAACGCCAGGAAACCGGCCAGCCACCACAGCGGGTCGAGCGGGCAGGCCGCGAGCGTCAGCCACTGGCCGGCGACCTCGTCGATCACCACCGGTCCCGGATCCGACTGGCCGGTGCTGCGCTGGTAGGCGCGGATCGCCGGAATGCCGACGATCGCTGCCACGGCGGCCGCGGCCAGAAGTGCCGGCCATCCGCCGAACGCAGCGATCGGCCAGGCGAGGCCGACGGCCAGCAGCGAACCCCAGGTTCCGGGCATCGTCGGCAGGTAACCGCTGCCGAGGCCGGTGGCGACCAGAATGCGAGGGTCGCTGAGCGAGGGCCGTCCGGCCGAAGTCGGTTCAGTCATCGGTGGGCTCCACGGCGGGCATGACGATTGTCGCCGCCGCCTGTGCCGCCACGCCTTCGCCCCGGCCGGTAAAACCCAGACGCTCGGTGGTGGTGGCCTTGACCGAAACACGGTGTACTGGAAGGCCGCATATGCCGGCTATGCGCTCCTGCATGGCGCCGCGGTGCGGACCGATCTTCGGGCGCTCGCAGATCACCGTCAGGTCGAGGTGCACGACCCTCCCGCCGCGCTCGCGCACCCGGCGTACCGCGTCCTGCAGGAACCGATCGGACGAGGCCCCCCGCCAGCGCGGGTCGCTCGGCGGAAAGTGCGTCCCGATGTCACCGTCGCCGAGAGCCCCGAGTATGGCGTCGGTCAGGGCGTGCAGGCAGACGTCGGCGTCCGAGTGGCCAACCAGCGCGCCGGGGTGCGGTATCGACACGCCACCGAGCATCATCGTCGAACCCGGGCCGATGCGGTGCACGTCGAAGCCGGTGCCGACCCGGGTCTCGAAAGCGCGGCCCAGACGCGCCTCGGCGCGAGCGAGGTCTTCGGCGGTCGTCAGCTTGCCGGCATCCTCCGCCCCTTCGACCAGCGCGACCTCCAGACCGGCCCGCTCGGCGAGTGCTGCGTCGTCGGTGGCCGTCAAACCGGCCGTCGTCTCCCGATGCGCTGCCAGGATCTCGGGGTAGCGGAAGCCTTGTGGCGTCTGGGCGCGCCAGAGGTCTTCGCGTGGCACCGTAAACTCGACCAACCCGCCCGACCCGCGCTTCAGAGTGTCGACGACCGGGAGGACGGGCAGGGCGGCCGGTGACGCGTCGAGGGCGTCGAGCACCCGGTCGATCACGACCGGCGGGACAAAGGGCCGCGCGGCGTCGTGGATCAGGACACGGTCGGGGGCCGAGGCTGCGAGGGATTCGAGGCCCCGGCGGACGGATTCCTGACGCTCGACGCCACCCGTGACCGGGCCCAGCAGGTCGAGACCGGCGGTGGCGGCGTCGTACAGCGCGCGGTGCCCGTCGGCAATCACCACCCGGACCGCGTCGACCCGAGGGTGATCGACGAACGCCATGACGCTGTGCCGAAGCACCGAGGTGCCGGCGAGCGGTCGGTACTGTTTCGGCATCCCCCCGCCAGCGCGCTCGCCGCGTCCGGCGGCCACGATCAGTGCAATGGTCGTCACGCGGTCCCCTTGTCGTCGATCGCGCCACGCGGCTGTCACACAGCGCAGCCCCTGGAGCGGCGGGCGATCTTAGTGTAGGCATCCGCGCATGTCTCTGGCCCTGAACCTGACGGCACTCGCGGCGCTGGTGCCCGCATCGCTCCTGGCGGTGCGGCCGGGGTCGAGCGTCGGGATGCGGCTGTGGTTCGCCATCGCCGTCGCCGCGGTCGGGGCCTGCGGATGGAGCATTGCCCGCCTGGCTGACCACTGGGACCCGGGTCTCGGGGTCGCGCTCTGGATCAGCGTTGCCGCGATCCTGCTGGCTTTCTCGGTGATCGTGCTGATCCGGCCCTGGGCCGGCCGGCTTGCCAGCCTGCTCGGCCCGTATCTGCTCGTGATGGGAGCCATTGCGGTTCTGGCCGACCGGCCAGAGCCAGTGGGGGTGGTCGGGCGACTGCCCGAGGCGTGGGTGATCGTGCATATCCTGGTGTCGCTCATGACCTACGCTCTGGCGACCCTGGCAGCCGTGGCCGGGCTGTCGGTGGTGCTCAAGGGCGACGCCTTGAAGGCCAAGCGGGACAGCGGCTGGCGTGCCGGCCTGCCGGCCGTGGCCGACGCCGACCGCCTGCAGTTCCAGTTGCTGCTGCTGGCCTTGATCGTTCTCGGGATCGGGATCGTCAGCGGCATGGCTCTCGAGATCGCCGAGACCAGTCGCCTGATGGCCATCGACCACAAGACCGTGCTGTCGCTCGTGGCCTTCCTGGTGGTGGCCGCGGTGCTCGGGCTGCACAAGTGGTCGGGCCTCAGGGGGCGCCGGGCCGCCCGGGTGGTGCTGGTCGTTTACCTGCTGCTGACGCTGGCCTACCCAGGCGTCAAGGCGATCCGGGGTGTGATGGCCGGCTGACAACGCCGCGCTTGCGAATTCCAGCGGCGGCGTTACTCTTGCCCAAGAATTCATCACGCCATTGGCCTGCCTAAAAGATGAGCATATCAATCGGACCGATCACCCTCGCGGACCCCGTGCTGCTCGCGCCGATGTCGGGCGTGACCGACCGCCCGTTCCGGCGGATCGTGCGCGGCTATGGCACCGGGCTCGTGATCTCCGAGATGATCGCCAGCGATGCCATGCTGCGCGAGGTCCGCGACGAGCTGCGGAAGGCCGAGATCGACGCCGATGACGCCCCGGCGGTCGTCCAGCTCGCCGGCTGGGATCCGGCCACCATGGCTGAGGCCGCCCGGCTCGCCGTTGATGGCGGGGCGGCTGTCATCGACATCAACATGGGTTGCCCGGTCAAGAAGGTGGTCAACCGGCTGGCGGGATCGGCGCTGATGCGCGACGAGGCGCTCGCCGGGCGGATCATCGAGGCGGTCGTGCGCGCGGTGCCGGTCCCGGTGACGCTGAAGATGCGGACCGGCTGGGACGAGAACGACCGCAACGCCCCGCGACTGGCGCGGATCGCCGAGGAGGCGGGCGTCCGGATGATCACGGTGCACGGCCGGACGCGCTGCCAGATGTACGCCGGCCGTGCCGACTGGGCATTCATCCGCCAGGTCAAAGATGCGGTGACGGTCCCGGTGGTCGCGAACGGCGATATCGCCACGCCGGACGACGCTGCGGCCTGCTTGGCGGTATCCGGCGCGGACGGCGTGATGATCGGCCGCGGTGCCTACGGCCGGCCGTGGATACTGAAGCAGGTCGCCGATCGGCTGGCCGGGCGGCCGCCGATGGCGGCTCCGTCGGTCGGCGAGTTGAAGGTGGTGATCGTCGAGCATCTGCTGGCGATGCTGTCGCATTACGGGGCCGAATCCGGAATCCGCAACGCCCGCAAGCACATCGGCTGGTACAGCCAGGGCCTGCCCGACTCCGCCGGGTTTCGTCGCGCGGTGAACAACACGGTCGAGCCGGGGCGGGTGCTCGCGGCCATCGACCATTACTTTGACCCATTGGTCGAGCGGAGAGCGGCGTGAACGCAGCATCGGTCAAACCGCTACGACGTCGCCGCGGTGGGCCCGCGATCGATGGCAATCTGGTCCTGAACGCCCTGCCGTCGGCGGTCGTCGTGGTCGATGGCGAGAACCGCATGGTGTCACTTAACATGGCGGCGGAGGACCTGATCGGGGCCAGCGCCGCCTACGCCGCCGGCCGACCGTTGTCGGAGTGGATACCCGAGGACAGCCCGCTTATCGCGATGATCGAGCAGGCCCGCGACAGCCAGTCGAGCCTGTCGGATTACGACCTGGTGATCGAGTCCCCGCGGCTCGGCCAACGCACCGTCAACCTTCAGATCGCGCCGATCCCGGAGGCGCCGGACCATGTCGCGGTCAGCCTCCAGGAGCGGTCCATCGCTTTCAAGATGCACCGCCAGCTCAGCCACCGCGGGGCGGCGCGCTCAGTGACGGCGATGGCGGCCATGCTCGCCCACGAGGTCAAGAACCCGTTGTCGGGAATTCGCGGGGCGGCGCAGCTGCTCGAGCAATCGGTGACGCCGGAGGACACGGTGCTCACCCGACTGATCTGCGACGAGACCGACCGGATCTGCGCCCTGGTGGACCGCATGGAGGTGTTCTCGGACGAGCGGCCCATTCAGCGCGGACCGGTAAATATCCACGAGGTCCTGGAACGGTGCCGTAGGGTGGCGCAGAACGGGTTTGGCCGACACGTGACCTTCGTCGAACGCTACGATCCGTCCCTGCCGCCGGTGCTCGGCAACCGCGACTTGCTGGTGCAGATCTTCCTGAACCTGATCAAGAACGCCTGCGAGGCCGTTCCCAAGGACGCCGGCGAGATCACCTTGACCACCAGCTACCGCCACGGCATGCGGGTTGCGGTAGCGGGATCGCGCGAGCGCCTCCATCTGCCTCTGCAAGTGACCGTTCAGGACAACGGGCCCGGTATCCCAGAGGACCTCCGCGCCAACCTGTTCGAGCCTTTCGTCACCACGAAGATCAACGGCTCCGGGCTCGGCCTGGCCTTCGTAGCGAAGACCATCGCCGACCACGGCGGCGTCATCGAGGTCGATTCGGCGGCTCGGCGGACGATCTTCCGGCTGACCTTCCCGATCACCGACGAGCCGACGCCGCGGCGGGTCCGACGGCGCGCTGCCACCGACCTGGAGCGCTCGCTGTGAGCGATCGTCGGGCTTCGATCCTGATTGCCGACGACGACCGGGCGATTCGCACCGTGCTCAGCCAAGCACTGACCCGCCTGGGGCATGACGTCAAGAGCACTGGAACCGCCGCGGGTCTGTGGCAGTGGGTGGAGGACGGCGAGGGCGACCTGGTGATCACCGACGTGGTGATGCCGGACGAGAACGGGCTCGACATGCTGCCGCGCATCCGACGGGCCCGACCGGAATTGCGGGTGATCGTGATGAGCGCCCAGAACACGCTCCTGACCGCCGTGAAGGCCAGCGAGCGGGGCGCTTTCGACTATCTTCCGAAGCCTTTCGACCTCAACGAGCTGATCGCAACGGTCCGCAAGGCCCTCTCGTCACCAACGCCGGCGCCGGCGGCTTCCAGCGATTCCGGGCCACCACCGCCGGCCGACGACGCGCTGCCCTTGATCGGCCGTTCCGCGGCTATGCAAGACATATACCGTGTGCTGGCGCGGCTGATGGGCACCGACCTGACCGTCATGATCACCGGCGAGTCCGGAACCGGGAAGGAGCTGGTCGCGCGAGCGCTGCACGATTACGGCAAACGGCGCGAGGGGCCGTTTGTCGCGATCAACATGGCGGCGATCCCGCGCGAGTTGATTGAGTCGGAGTTGTTCGGCCACGAGAAGGGAGCCTTCACCGGCGCGACCATGCGCGCCACCGGCCGCTTCGAGCAGGCGCAGGGCGGCACGCTGTTCCTGGACGAAATCGGCGACATGCCACTGGAGGCGCAGACGCGCCTCTTGCGGGTCCTGCAAGAGGGTGAGTACACCACGGTCGGCGGCCGCACGCCGATCCGGGCCGATGTCCGGATCGTCGCCGCCACCCACCGTGACCTGCGCCAGCTCATTCGTCAGGGGCTTTTCCGGGAGGACCTGTTCTACCGTCTAAACGTGGTGCCGATCCGCCTACCGGCGCTGCGCGAACGCATCGAGGACGTCTCCGATCTGGCTCGGCACTTCTTCGCGCAGATGCCGGCCGAGGGGCTTCCAATCAAGCACCTGGACAAGGGGGCAATGTCGCGGCTCCAGCGTTACGCTTGGCCGGGCAATGTCCGCGAGCTTGAAAATCTGTGCCGGCGCCTGTCGGCGCTCTACGCCGAGGAAACGATCGGCGAAGAGGTCATCGACGCCGAACTGGCCGAGACGGTGGAGCGGGCGGAGGCCCAGGAGGATTCTGGTCCCGACAGCCTGTCGAGCGCCGTCGAGCGGCACTTGGCGGCGTATTTCGGCGCCCATCATGACGGTTTGCCCGCGGCCGGGCTCTACGATCGAATACTCCGTGAGATCGAGCGGCCGCTGGTCACCCTCAGCCTCAACGCCACCCGCGGCAATCAGATTAAGGCCGCGGAGCTCTTGGGGTTGAACCGCAACACGCTGCGTAAGAAGATCCGCGAGTTGGACATTCCCGTCGTGCGAGGCGTACGGTCCGAGCACTGACGCGACGAAGGAAGCGCCGGGCCCGACGCTCCCCGCCGCCCACTCGCCCCGGATCCGATGACTGACTTCACCGCCCCGACATCGAAGGCCGCGCCTCCCGCGACCCCGCCGCCCGAACCGGCGCCCGTGGCCCCGGTCGCCTCGCCCTGGCTTAACGTGTTCCTGCGCTGGGCGCGCCATGTCGACCTGGAGAGGCGGCTCGCGCTCGCGCTCGCCGTGCTGGCGATCGCATCCGGCATAGGAACCGCCGTCATCCTGACAGGCTCCGGCCCGCTCGGCCCCGAACCGGACATGGTGTTGGCGGCAATCTACCTCAACATTGCCTTCCTGCTGGCGCTCGGCGCCCTGGTCACGCGCCAGCTGGTCCGGATCTGGCTGGAGCGACGGCGAGGCCAGGCCGGTTCGAGGCTGCACGTCAGGCTCGCCGTGATGTTCGCGGCGGTGGCGATCACCCCGACATTGATCGTCTCGATATTCTCCGCGGTGTTCTTCGACTTCGGCCTGCGCGGCTGGTTCAGCGAGCGGGTGGCGACAGCGGTGAACAGCTCGACCGCCGTCGCCGAGGCCTACCTCGAGGAGCATCGCCAGACGATCCGCGGCGACGCGCTCGCCATGGCCAACGACTTGAATCGGGAGGCGCCGTTCCTGCTTTCCGACCCGCGCCGTTTCGATCAGGTCATGTCGGCCCAGGCGGCGGTCCGAAACCTCACGGAGGCGGTGGTGTTCGACGGCTCCGGGCGGGCTCTCGCCCGATCCAGCCTGTCGTTCTCGTTCGACCTGGAGCCGGTGCCCGAGCGCGCGCTATCGCAGGCGCGCGACGGCGAGGTCGTCATCCTGACCAGCGAGAACGACGACCGCATCCGCGCGCTGGTGGCGCTCAACCAGTTCGTCGACGCCTTTCTCTTTGTCGGTCGCTTCGTCGACCCGGCGCTGCTGGCACACGTCGAACGGACCCAGGAGGCCGTCTCGCAGTATCAGGCGCTGGAGGGCAAACGCTTCGACTTCCAGCTGACCTTCGCGATCGTGTTTGCACTGGTCGCTCTGCTGCTGTTGCTGGCGGCGAGCTGGGTCGGCCTGCTTCTGGCCGACCGGTTGGCGCGTCCGATCAGCGCGCTGATCAGCGTCGCCGAGCGGGTGCGGGAAGGCGACCTGTCGATCCGAGTGTCGCCGGTCGGGGCCGTCGACGAGCTCGCCACCCTGAGCCGGGCGTTCAACCGAATGACCGCCCAGTTGGAATCGCAGCGCTCCGACCTGATTGACGCCAACCAGCAACTCGACGATCGCCGCCGGTTCACCGAAGCGGTTCTCGGCGGGGTGTCGGCCGGAGTGATCGGCCTCGATCCGGTCGGCAACGTAAATCTGCCCAACCGTTCCGCCAGCCGTCTGCTCGCCCTGAACCTTGATGATGCCATCGGTCAGCCACTCCAGGACCTGCTGCCGGAGTTCGGGCCGTTGATCGCCGAGGCGCAGCGCCGTCCGTGGCGCGAGAACGAGGACCAGATCGTCGTTCAGGGAGCCGACGACCAGCGCCGAACCCTGTTGGCCCGCATAGCCGCGGAGAGCGCCGGCGGTGAGGTGGCCGGGTTCGTGGTCACCTTCGACGACGTCACCGAACTGCTGTCGGCGCAACGCAAGGCCGCCTGGGCCGACATCGCCCGGCGCATCGCCCACGAGATCAAGAATCCGCTGACCCCGATCCAGCTGTCGGCGGAGCGGCTGAAGCGGAAGTACCTGTCGCAGATCACCAACGACCCCGAGACCTTCCAACGGATGACCGAGACCATTGTTCGTCAGGTCGGCGACATCGGGCGCATGGTGGACGAGTTCTCGTCGTTTGCCCGCATGCCGACCCCGGTGATGCAGCGCGAGTCGATGGGCGACCTGGTGTCGGGCGCCGTCGACTTGCAGCGAGCCGGCCGCACCGACATCACCTTCGTCCTGACGCCGCCGCCGGAACCGGTGCTGGTGACCTGCGATTCGCGTCAGATCCGTCAGGCGCTCACCAATCTGCTGCAGAACGCGGTCGACGCCATCGAGGGACGCCGCCAGGACCTTGGCGAATCCGGAGCCGAGGGCTGGTACGGCCAAGTCGAGGTGACGTTCGAACGGCAGGGGTCCCAGGTTTCCGTCACCGTCTCGGACAATGGACGGGGCCTGCCGGAGACCGATCGGGACCGCCTGACCGAGCCCTATGTCACGACCCGCGAAAAGGGTACCGGGCTCGGACTGGCCATCGTCAAGAAAATCATGGAAGATCACCGCGGCTCGGTCGAGCTACGTGACCGCCCCGGCGGAGGTGCCGTGGTCAGCCTCCTGTTCGAGGCTGACGCACCGACGCAAACCGCAAACGACCCGGCATCTGAGTCTCATGGCGAATGACATTCTGATCGTCGACGACGAGGCCGATATCCGGATGCTGATTGCCGGAATCCTCGAAGACGAGGGCTATGACACACGGTCTGCCGCGAACGCCCGCGAAGCCCTGGACGCCATTCGCCGGCGGATACCGTCGCTGGTCATCCTCGACATCTGGCTCCAGAACAGTCACCTCGATGGCATCGGGATCCTCGATGAGATCCAGCGCGATCAGCCGGATTTGCCGGTGATCATGATTTCCGGGCACGGGACCATCGAGACGGCCGTGACCGCCATCAAGAAGGGCGCCTACGACTTCATCGAGAAGCCGTTCAAGGCCGACCGGCTGCTGTTCATGATCGAGCGCGCGGTGGAGGCCGCCCGCCTTCGACGTGAGAACCACGAGCTTCGGCGCCGCGCCGGGCCGTCGACCGAACTGATCGGGGTGTCGAGCGGCATCAACACCGTGCGGGGCGCCATCGAAAAGGTCGCGCCGACCGGCAGCAGGGTGCTGATCACCGGCCCGGCCGGGGCCGGCAAGGAAGTCGTCGCCCGCCGGATCCATGAGCGCTCGCGCCGCGTCGGCGGACCGTTCGTGGTCCTGAACTGCGCTACCCTGACGCCTGACCGACTGGAGTCGGAGCTGTTTGGAACGGAACCCGGAGGTCGCGACCCGCGCACCGTCGGTACCCTGGAGCTGGCGCACAAGGGGACGCTGTTGCTGGACGAGGTCGCGGACATGCCGATCGAGACCCAGGGGAAAATCCTCAGGGTTCTTCAGGAGCAGGCGTTCCGACGGATCGGAGGCGACACCGAGGTCGAGGTCGACGTCCGGGTGATCGCTGCGACCAACCGAGACCTTCAGCAGGAAATGGGGGCAGGGCGATTCCGCGAGGATCTGTTTTACCGTCTGAACGTGGTTCCGATACGGGTCCCACCGCTGCGGGAGCGGCGCGAGGATGTGCCCATGCTGGCCCGCCATTTCGTCCGGCAGACCGCCGAGACCGGCGGAATGGCGGTCCGTACCCTCGGCGAGGACGCGGTGGCGGCTCTGCAGGCCTACGACTGGCCGGGAAACGTCCGCCAACTCCGCAACGTCATCGACTGGATCCTGATCATGGCCGCCGGCGATCCGCGCGAGGCTATCCGGGCCGAGCAACTGCCCCCCGAGATCGGATCGGCCACCCCGGCTACCCTGAAATGGGAGAAGGGCGGCGAGATCATGGGCATGGCGCTTCGGGAAGCGCGCGAGACCTTCGAACGCGAGTACCTGATATCTCAGGTCAACAGGTTCGGCGGGAACATCTCCCGAACCGCGTCTTTCATTGGCATGGAGCGCTCGGCCCTGCACCGGAAGTTGAAGTCGCTCGGGGTTTTCCAGGGAGAGAAGCTGGTTCGCCCGGCCGGTTGAGGACAATCCATGAAGGTCATCATTTGCGGCGCCGGCCAGGTCGGCACCAGCATCGCGCGGCATCTGGCGGGCGAGAACAATGACGTCACCGTCATCGACCAGGAGCCGATGCTGATCCAGAAGATCAGCGATACCCTCGACGTGAGGGCAATCAACGGCTTCGCGTCACATCCCGGTATCCTGGAACAAGCCGGCGCCCGGGACGCCGACATGCTGATCGCAGTCACCTATTCGGACGAAGTCAACATGGTCGCCTGTCAGGTCGGCCATTCGCTGTTCAACGTGCCGACCAAGATCGCCCGGGTCCGCAACCAGAATTACCTGCTGCCGATCTGGGCCGACCTGTTCTCGCGCGAGCACATGCCGATCGATGTCATCATCTCGCCGGAGCGCGAAGTCGCCCGCGCCATCGGCCGGCGGCTGCAGGTCCCGGGCGCGCTCGACGTCGTGCCGATGGCGGATGGCAAAGTGAGGGTGGTCGGCGTCCGTTGCGACGATACAACCCCGATCATCAACACGCCGCTAAGGCAGCTGACCAGCCTGTTCACCGACCTTGCGATCGTGGTCGTCGGGATCCTGCGTAACGAGCGCGCGATCGTCCCGAAGCCCGAGGACCAGATGCTGGCGGGCGACGAGGTCTACTTCGTGTGCGATAGCGCTCATCTCTCGCGCGCCCTGGCCAGCTTCGGCCACGAGGAGCCGGAGGCGCGCAGCGTGGTGATCGCTGGCGGCGGCAACATCGGCCTGACCCTCGCCCAGGAGATCGAACGCGACCATCCGGGCGTGAACTGCAAGGTGATCGAGTTCTCCCGAGAGCGTGCGCGTTTCGTCGCCCAGGCCCTGAACCGGACGATGGTGCTGAACGGCAACGTTCTCGATCCGGAAATTCTGGACGAAGCCAATATCTCCCAGACCGAGACCTTCGTCGCGGTGTCGAACGACGACGAAGTCAACATCCTGAGCTCGCTGCTGGCCAAGCGGTCCGGCTGCGGGCGCACTGTCACCCTGATCAACACCTTGACCTACGCGCCGCTGATCACCCAGCTCGGTATCGACGCGGTGGTGAACCCGAGGGCGATCACGGTTTCATCCATCCTGCAGCATGTCCGGCGCGGACGGATCCGCAGCGTGTATTCGTTGCGCGAGGATTTCGGCGAGGTCATTGAGGCGGAGGCGCTGGAGACATCGCCGCTGGTCGGCCGGCCGCTCAAGGACGCCCGCTTGCCGTCGGGCGTGATCATCGGCGCGATCGTACGGGACGGCGAGGTGATTGTGCCGCGGGGCGAGACGGTCATCGTCGCCAAGGACCGGGTGGTGCTGTTCGCGACCTACGAGGCGGTCAAGAAGGTCGAGAAGATGTTCGCCGTCAGGCTGGACTTTTTCTGAGGCGCGCCGAGGTGTAAGGGAAGGCGTTCCCTTCGCGCGGAGATCCAGAATGTCACGCATCGCCTACGTCAATGGACGCTATGTGCCGCACGCTGATGCCGCGGTCCATGTGGAGGATCGCGGCTACCAGTTCGCCGACGGCGTCTACGAGGTGGTGCTGGTGTACGACGGCGCGATGGTCGACGAACTGCCGCACCTCGACCGTCTCGACCGCTCGCTCGGGGAACTGCGGATCCCACCGCCGATGACCCGGCCGGCGCTTCGATCGGTGATGCGGGAACTGCTGCGACGCAACCGGATCCGCACCGGGCTGATCTACATGCAGGTCACCCGCGGGGTCGCTCGCCGCGACCATCCGTTCCCGAAGAACGCCGAGCCGGCGCTGGTCATGACCGCCAAGCGGATCGCGCTGCCCGCGTCCGCGGCGATCGAAAACGGTGTGAAGGTCATCTCGATCCGGGACATTCGCTGGGAGCGTTGCGACATCAAGACCGTCGCCCTGCTGCCAAACGTTCTCGGCAAGCAGCAGGCGCGGGAAGCGGGCGCGCACGAGGCCTGGCAGGTGGACGACGCCGGCTTCATCACGGAGGGCACGTCGACCAACGCCTGGATCGTCACCAAGGAAGGGGAACTGATCACGCGCAGCGCCAACCAGTCGATCCTGAACGGCATTACGCGGCTCAGCCTGCTGCGGCTCGCCGAGCAGGAGGGACTTCGGTTTGTGGAGCGGTCCTTCACCCTGGAGGAAGCCAAGCAGGCGCGCGAGGCGTTCATCTCGTCAGCGACCGCTTTTGTGACTCCGGTCACCCAGATCGACGACGCCGTGATCGGCAACGGCAAGGCCGGGTCGGTCGGGCTCGGGCTTCGAAAGGCCTACCTCGACTATGCCGCCGACGCGGGGCGTACCGCGTGATCGTGCTGCAGCGGCCGCGGGCGGTGGTGTTCGACTGGGATTCCACTCTGGTTGACAACTGGGGCGGGATAACCCGGGCGCTCGAGCGGACTTTCGTCGCCATGGGACGGACGCCATGGACCGAGGTCGAGGTTCGCGCGAACGCCAAGATGTCGCTGCGCGATAGCTTCCCGATATTGTTCGGCGAGCGCTCGGAGGAGGCCACTCAGCTGTTTTACAGCGGCTTCGAAGCCGTGCATCTGGAGATGCTGCGAGCGCTCGACGGCGCCCCGGACATTCTGGAGGCGCTTCTGGCGCGCGGGATCCCGACCGCGGTGGTCAGCAACAAGAACGGCGGTTACCTGCGTCGCGAGGCCGCCCATCTCGGCTGGGACCGGTATTTCCATCGCATCATCGGCGCCACCGACGCGCCGCGCGACAAACCGGCGCCAGACCCGGTCCATCTGGCGCTCGAAGGCACCGGCATCCCCGCCGGACCGGAGGTTTGGTTCGTCGGAGACTCTGCCGTGGATCTGGCCTGCGCGCACGCCGCGGGTTGCACTGCGGTGCTGATCCACCCTGAGAACCCACACCCAGAGGACGTCACGATTCACCCGCCAGCGGCGCACTTGAACGGCTGTCGCGCGCTTTTGCTCCAGTTAAACGATTGAGTAGGCATCCCCGATCATTATATGTTTAGCGGATATCTCGCACGTGCGAGATGGGGACGGCCGCTTCACGCGGAACCGACCGCCGAGCCTCAGGCTCTAACGATAAGGAATGCAAGATGGCCGCTGAAAAGAGCCAAAGCGTTCAGGACGTGTTTCTGAACAAGATCCGTAAGGACAAGACACCCGTAACCGTGTTTCTGGTCAATGGGGTAAAGCTGCAGGGGATCGTCACGTGGTTCGATAATTTCTGCCTCCTGCTGCGGCGTGACGCGCACTCTCAGCTGGTCTATAAGCACGCCGTGTCCACCATCATGCCGCAGCATCCGGTGCAGTTGTTCGACGCCAAGGAGGAGGCTGAAGGCTAACGAGGTTCCCATGGGTACCCGCGCGCTTGTCATCCACCCGCGTCTGAAGAACGAGGAGGAGACGGGGGAGGGTGCGCGCGATCCCGACGCCAGGCTGGAAGAGGCCGTCGGGCTGACCTCGGCGATTGACCTGCACGCCGCGCACGCCGAGGTGGTGACGGTCGCCAAGCCGCGCCCCGGCTCCCTGCTGGGCAGCGGACAGATCGAGCGACTGGCGCAACTTGTGGAGGCTTTGGAGATCGAGGTGGTCGTCGTCGACCGGCCTCTGACCCCGGTCCAGCAGCGCAACCTCGAAAGGGCTCTCAAGTCCAAGGTCATCGACCGCACCCAGCTCATCCTGGAGATCTTTGGCGCCCGCGCGCGCACCCACGAGGGTCGGCTCCAGGTCGACCTGGCGTCGCTGACCTTCCAGCGTTCCCGGCTCGTGCGGTCCTGGACGCACCTTGAGCGGCAGCGCGGCGGCACCGGATTCATGGGCGGTCCGGGCGAGAGCCAGCTCGAGATCGACCGGCGGTTGATTGGCGACCGCATCATCCGGATCCGCCGGGAACTGGAGGAGGTCAAGCGCACCCGGGAACTGCACCGCGGCGCCCGCCGCCGCGTCCCGTATCCGGTGGTCGCGCTGGTGGGTTACACCAACGCCGGCAAATCGACGCTGTTCAACCGTCTGTCGGGCGCGTCGGTGGTGGCCGAGGACCTGCTGTTCGCGACCCTCGACCCGACCATGCGGCGCATCGAATTGCCGGGTGCCCGGACCATCATCCTCTCGGATACCGTCGGATTCATCTCCGACCTTCCCACCCATCTCGTCGCCGCTTTCCGGGCCACCCTCGAGGAGGTCACAGAGGCTGACGTGGTCGTGCACGTCCGCGACATCGCCCATCCCGACTCCACCGCCCAGAAATCCGATGTGATGGTGGTGCTGGCCGACCTGGGCATAGACGAGACCAGTCGCCCGGGGCGGATGCTCGAGGTCTTGAACAAGATCGACCGGCTTCCGGAAGACCAGCGCCTCGCGCTGAAGCAGAGGGTCGGCGGCAACGAGCCGGTCGTGGCAGTATCGGCCATCACCGGCGAGGGGATCGAGCACCTGACGGCGGCGGTCGCTCGACTGCTCGGTGTCGACGACCGGCTGTGCGGCTTCGTCCTCGACCCGGCCGACGGCGCCGCCATAGCCTGGCTCCACGCCCACGGCGACGTGGTCGAGCAGACCGACGGGGAGGGCGGAACCGAGGTTACCGTCCGCCTGGCGCCGGCCGACGTGGCGCGCTTCGAGAAGCGCTTCGCCAACACCATCCAGCGGCCGCCAGACTGAGCTGACCTGCGAAGCCTGAGGGCTATCGGGTACGGGTCTCGGAAGCGCTCCCCACCGGATGACATCGTGCTTCAGCTGGCGGGTGGCGGCCCCGACGAGCGACTCGGGTCGCCGTGAGATCGCAGAAGCCAGTCGGCGAAGGCCTCGATCAAGGGGTTGGTTCCGTTCATCGCCGGAATGACGATGAAGTAGGCCCGACCGGACTGGAGGACGACATCGGAAATCGGCACTAGGTTGCCACTAACCAGTTCTTCTTGGACGAAGGCCGGCTGCGCGAGAGCGACCCCCATGCCATTGAGCGCGGCATCATACGCCTGGGCCGAGTACTCGAAGGTGACCCCGGTACGGTAATCCGTTGCTTTGGCGCCGGCGGCGGTGAGCCACATGCTCCAGTCATCGGGTCTGGTCAAAGCAGAAAGCAGGGTGAATCCCAGCATTTCATCGATACTCAGCGGCCCCGGGCCGGACAGCAGTTTCGGACTGCAGACCGGCATCAGCGTCTCTTCGAGCAGACGATGCTCCTGCAGTTGGCGCCAGCCGCCGAAGCCACATCGCACTGCGATATCGACATCGTTTCGGTGCAGTTCCGACCAGTTGTGTGAGGTCGTGATACGCAGTCGAACCTGCGGATGTTCATGTCGGAACTGGGCCAGGCGGGGAATGGCCCAGCGTGTCGCAAATGTTGTCGGCAGGTCGATGTTGAGGCTTTCGCCCGCGCCGATTCCGAAGCTTTCATTGGTGGCGTTGGCCAGCGAGTTGAAGATCTTCTCCAGGACGACGGAATACTCCTGGCCGCGCTTGGTCAAGGTCACCCGCTGACCCTTCCGCACGAGGAGGCGGCCTCCGACATGATCCTCCAGCTTGGCCACTTGGCGGCTGACGGCGCCATGGGTGACGCATAGCTCGTCAGCGGCTCTTGTGAAGCTCTGGTGACGTGCCACGGCTTCGAACATGCGCAGCGCGTTCAGGGGAGGCAGGTTCCGGTAGACCATTTCAACTGGGCATCCTGTCTAGCCGGGCTGACGCACCCTAGGCTTGCCGCTGCCGGTCAACGCAACCAAAGTAGCGCGGAACCTCCTTGAACAGTAACCTGGATCAACCGAATCATCGGATGGTTCGGGTCACTATGAAGCCCATGAGGGAACACGCGCCAGAGGAGACCGGCGATGGCTACCTGGCGTCTACCGGCCGGATGTGCCGGAAGCGCGGGTTCTGCTCGAATGCCGATCTGCGATCACTGCCGGCGCGCAGCATCGCCCAGATCCGGCCCTCGATCGCCGCGAGTTCCTCGGATGCGGCAATGATCGGCTCGGCATGGCGTCGCGGAATCACCACTAGGCCATCGACGTCGCCGAGCAGGAGGTCGCCCGGGTTGACGGTGATCGCCGAGGCCGCCATTCCCGGAAGCTGCACCGGTTCCTGGATGGCCGACAGCGACCAGCGGCGGGAAGAGTTCAGCGGTGTGTGAAAGCTAGAGAAGGCGGGAAAGCCGAATGCCTTCAACTCAGCGGCGTCGCGGATGCCACCGTCAGTGACCAGCCCTCGGCACCCGCGACTCTGCATGCAGTAAGCCATCAGCCCGCCGATCATCGAGCCGACGGCGTGGCCGGATGAAGCGATCACGGCCACATCACCTGGAACGAGTCTCTCCTCCATGGCATACGGCGAGTAGCCAGGCCCCACTGGTGGGTTCTGCGCGGTGATCCTGTCATGGCCCTGGGCGCAGAACGCCCGGCCGACCAGCTTGGTCGCCGGGTCCAGCAGGCGCATCGCCGAAGACAAGGCGTGATTGGGCAGGCCGGCCTCGTCGAGGACGTCGCTGACGATCGAGGTATCCAGTCTTGCCAAGCGTTCCAGGAGCTTCTCGTCATCGTGTTCGGACATTGCGAACTATCTCCATGGTCTCGGGCGGTTCGGAAAGCCAGTCGCCGCTAAGCAGGTCTTGCGTCGACTGCCGAGCCGATCTTGCGCCGCCAGTGGTTGAAGGCCAGCAGAAGAGCGGCGATGCCGAGGCCGGTCAGGTCGCCGATCAATGACGGTTCCAGAAGGGCTATGGCTGCGATGAAGTAGCCGAGCCGCTCGACGACGGAGACCCGCCGGCCCAGATGGCCGACCGTCGCGACGGCCATCAGGCCGACCCCGATCAGGCCGCCAGCCGTGGCGCCGACGACCTGCCAAGTGTCGGCGTAGCCGATGAAGAACGCGGGGTTCCAGGCGAACATGAACGGTATGAGGAAGCCGCCGAGCGCCAGCTTGCTCGCCATAAGCCCGGTGCGCATGGGGTTGGATCCGGCGATGCCGGCCGCCGCGAAGGCCGCAATGGCCACGGGCGGCGTAATCGACGACAGGCACGCGTAGTAGAAGATGAACATGTGAGCCTGGAGCTTGCCGAAGCCGGCCTGCTCGAGAGTTGGAGCGGCGAAGGCCGCGGCCACGGCGTAGGCGGCCGGAGTCGGAAGGCCGCAGCCGAGCAACACCGTCAGCAGCATGGTGCCAATCAGCAGCAGGATGCGCGAGTCGCCGGCGAGTTCGATGATCACGTAGCTCAGCCGGAAGGTGGCGCCGGTGATGTTTAGGGCGCCGATGATGATGCCGGCTGTTGCGCAAGCCAAGCCGACCGTGACGATCGCCGCGCTGAACGTCTTCAGGAAATCCGCCAGTTCTGGCCATTTTAGGAGCGAGCGCCAGGACGGGATCGACAGGACGAGCAGGCCTAGGATCGAGAAGAACACCGACTTGGCCGGCGAGAAGTTCTGCAGGAGCAGGAATACCAGGATTCCGATCGGCAGCAGCAGGTAACTGCGCTTCAACTCGGAGCCGAGACCTTCCCTGTTGGGATCGAGGTTGCCTCGGATGTTCAGCCGCCGTGCTTCGAGGTCGACGACAAAAAATATTGAAGCGTAATACAGCAGGCCGGGCACGATCGCCGCGACCATGATTTCGACATAGCCAATGCCGGTTACGGTCGCCATCAAGAAGGCAGCCACCCCCATTACCGGCGGCAGGAGTTGGCTGCCGGTCGACGCCACCGCTTCGACGGCCCCTGCGAACGTGGCGGAAAACCCGCTTTTCTTGATCAGCGGGATGGTCGTCGTGCCGGTCGCAACGACATTGGACGTCGAACTGCCGGAAATGCTGCCGAACATTGTGCTGGCGAGCACCGCGAGCTTGGCTGGTCCGCCGGCAGACTTTCCGGCGATGCGCATCGACAGGGCCATGAACAGGTTGCCGACGCCGACGAACTGCATCAGGCAGCCGAACAGGACGAAGATGGCGATCAGGTTCGTGGCGATGCCGAGCATCGAGCCGAACAGACCCTCATGAGTCAGGTACTGGTTTGCCAGGAGGCGGTCGATGCTGTAGCCGCGATGGGTGAACGGATAGGGCAGATACCGCCCGAAGTAAGCGAATGCGAGCGCCGCGGCCGCCACGAGGGGCAGGGCCCAGCCCAGAGCGCGTCTCGTCGTCTCCAGCACCACACAAACGACAATGATGCCCAGTGTGTACTCGAGCATCGAGGACTCGTACTGCGAGCGGTAGGCAAGTGCCTTCCAGTTCAACACGAGATAACCTACCGACACGGTGGCGCCGGCGAGAACGGTCAGATCCCACAGCCACCATTTGCGCGGCATCGGGTACATGAGTACGGCGAGATATATTATGGCGGTCAGGAACAGGCCCCGCTGCACCGTGGGATGCAGCGGGATAGTGGCAGCGGAAAAGATCGTGAATGCGATCAGCAACGTTCCGATCGCGTGCAGGGCCAACCGGCGACCGTCGGTCCTCGTCATCGTCATCTCCTGCGTGCTGAATCGCGCGCGGCGCCTCGGGGCGAGGCGCCGCGCGTCCGGACCCTACTTGGCGCTGAACGGCACTACCTCGACGTTCCAGCCGCGTTCCTTGAAGTACCGGGCGGCACCTGGATGCGGCGGGACGACGAAGGCCGCCGTCAGCAGTGTCGGATCCTCGAGATAGGAGCGGACGAAAGCCAAGTTACCGGCGACCTTCGGCAGCAGCTCTTCCACGTAGAGTTTCGTCAGCAGATAGGCGTCGTCGTCCGGAAGCTCGCGCGTCGCTATGACGTAGTTGGGGTCGCCTAAGGTTTTCAGCGCCGTGGTCTGCCCTTTGTATGTGTTTGCCGGAATAACGGTAGGCCAAAGCTGCGGATAGACTGCCAGCACTTTGCTGAACATGTCCTCATCGATGGCCATTGTACGCAGATCCTGCGACATCGACAGTTCCGCGAATGACGCGTCGGGGGCCTGCTGGGTGATGACGACGGCATCAGCGACGCCTTCGGCCAAGGCATTCGCTGCCTCGGAGAAGTTCATGCGCAGCACGGTGACGTCGGTGAAGTCGGAGGCGGTGTTCGGCACGCGTGCGTAGCCGTACGCTTCAAGAATCGCGGCGTTCTTCAGTTCGTTGGCTGACCCGGCCGGGCCGACCACCACCCGCTTGCCCTTGAGGTTGCGGAAGCCATTGATGTCGCTGGCCGTCTTCGTGAACAGCAGCGCTCCCGTGCTCAGAAATTGCCAAAGTATGTAGACGTCCGTCTTCCGCTCGGCGTAGGCGCCGATGCCATTCCGGGCGGCGTATAGGCGTTGTGGCGAAGCAACACCAAGTTGAACCTCGCCTCTGCGCAACAGATCGAGGTTCTCGTTCGTTCCGCCGGTCGCCTCGATCGTCAGGTCGATCTTGCTGTTTGTCTGGCGGAGCATTCCGGCGACGGTTCCAAAGTATATATAGGGTCCCGTCCCGCTGGTGTAGGTTCCGACCGAGTACATGCGTTGCTTCTCCTGCGCAACCGCCGGTTCGGAAGTCAGGGCAAGCACCATCGGACCAATCAAGAGAGATCCGGCCAGCGCAGCAAGGAATGATGAGCGTCTCATCGGTTGTTTCTCCTCCCTATAATTTTTCGAGTTTTCGGTGAAGGACACTCGCCTCGGAGAACATTTGAGTCGATCACGGTCTCACGCGTTCGCCTGAACTGACCCGATGGCGTCTTGGCAGGCACGTCGAGCTTTCCGGGCTAGACCATCGTTACCGTGCGCATCATGACCCGCCGCTCCGCGGCGGTGTCGAAGGTTGTCGCAGCGTGCAGGATGCAACGGTTGTCCCAGACCACGACGTCTCCGGCCGCCCATTTGTGGCGGTATGTGAACTCCGGCCGGATGGAGTGGTCGTAGAGCATGTCGAGCAGGACGCGGCTCTCTGCCTCCTCCCAACCTTCCACTTTCCAGGCGTGATGCCCGCAGTAGAGGGCTTTGCGCCCCGTGATGGGATGGGCCTGGACCAGGGGATGGGCGACCGGTGGCGCGCGGTTGATCTCGTCGGCCGAGGCCGGCTTTTCGCCGTTGCGGCGGGAGAACTCCAGCGAGTGTACGCCAATCAGGCCATCGATCCGCATCTTCACGTCTTCCGGCAGGGCGTCATAGGCAGCGTACATGTCGCCGAACAGCGTATCTCCGCCCACCGCCGGAACCTCGACGCCGTACAGGATCGTCGCCAGGGCCGGGCGTGACATGTACGACTTGTCGGTGTGCCAACGCAGCGAGACGATATCGGGATGTCTGCCGGTCAGCTTTCCGTCGGGGCCGATGTTCGAGATCACGTGGATCTCGTCGATGCCGTCGCGGGTCCATCCGGTGAGCACATGCTCGCCAATCGGTCCCCAGAGTTGCGTGAAGGCGACCAGATCCTTTTTCTCCATCGCCTGGCCGGGGAAGACCAGAACCTGATGCTCGTTGAAAGCCTTCTTGATGAAAGCCACTTGATCGCTCGTGATCGCGCCGGACAGCGTCAGATTTCGGATCACGGCACCGCAGGCCGCGCCGGTTGGCGTGATCGTCGCCTCGGGTTCGACCACAGCGGTGCTGGCGGGATCGGCATCCATATGGGTTCTCCCAATAGCGTTGCAGGGATCCCCAACTGTCTTAGCCTTGGTTCATCGTCGTAAAGTCAAATTATCTCACAGGCTCTGTGACGAAATGATATCCATAAGTAAATGGCCATATCAAAAGGATATAATATCTTCTTATGATTGCATCTATTATGTTTAGATATTTTATTTTGACTGATTGCTGCGTTGCAGCGTGAGCGAATTACGATAAGCGATTAAGTCACGTCGGTTCGTGCAAATTCGATGGGCGCGTTCTGACTCGCTCGGCCGTCAGGCCGACGTCGGTCGAGTTGTTCCACTCGGAAAGTCGGGATGCAGTGATGCAGTTGCCTATGGCGCCGCGTGGCTGCTCACGCTTGAACTCGCGAACCTACCGGTTGGGCTGCGCGATTGACAGCGACCGAGCCTCACCCCTATATCTCTGGCACTCTTCAAGGGTGAGTGCCAATGCACCACCTGCCCCCGGGCCCCGCTCGGCGAGGGCAACCAACACGGAGGCATTCCATGAAATTCCGTCCACTGCATGACCGCGTCGTCATCGAGGCGATCGAGGCCGAGACCAAGACCGCCGGGGGTATCATCATCCCCGACAACGCCAAGGAAAAGCCGTCCCAGGGCAAGGTCATCGCCGTCGGTCCGGGCGCCCGCGACGAGGCCGGCAAGGTCCAGAAGCTGGAAGTCAAGAAGGGCGACACCGTCCTGTACGGCAAGTGGTCGGGCACCGAGGTGAAGATCGACGGCAAGACCCTTCTGATCATGCGCGAGAGCGACATCATGGGCATCGTCGGCTGAACCGGCGCCACCCAAAAGAACAGATTAGGAGGAAGTCATGGCTGCCAAGGACGTGAAGTTTAACGTCGACGCCCGCAACCGTCTGATGCGGGGCGTGGACATCCTCGCCGACGCCGTGAAGGTCACGCTCGGTCCGAAAGGCCGCAACGTGGTCCTTCAGAAGTCGTTCGGCGCGCCGCGCATCACCAAGGACGGTGTGACGGTCGCGAAGGACATCGAACTGTCGGACCGTTTCGAGAACATGGGCGCGCAGATGCTCAAGGAGGTCGCCTCCAAGACCTCTGACGTCGCCGGCGACGGCACCACCACCGCGACCGTTCTGGCCCAGGCGATCGTCCGCGAGGGCATCCGAGCGGTCGCCGCCGGCATGAACCCGATGGACCTGAAGCGCGGCATCGACCTCGCCGTCGAAGCGGTGATCACCGACGTCAAGAGCCGCAGCAAGAAGATCAAGTCGACCGAAGAGATTTCCCAGGTCGGGACCATCTCGGCCAACGGCGAGCTCGCGATCGGCGAGATGATCGCCGAGGCGATGGAGAAGGTCGGCCGCGAGGGCGTGATCACCGTCGAAGAAGCCAAGTCGCTGCACACCGAACTCGACGTCGTCGAGGGCATGCAGTTCGATCGCGGCTACCTGTCACCTTACTTCGTCACCAACGCCGACAAGATGATCTGCGAGCTCGAGAGCCCGTTGATCCTGATTCACGAGAAGAAGCTGTCCAACCTGCAGGCCATGCTGCCGCTGCTCGAGCAGGTCGCGCGCGGCCAGCAGCCGCTGCTGATCATCGCCGAAGACATCGAGGGCGAGGCTCTCGCCACCCTGGTGGTGAACAAGCTGCGCGGCGGCCTGAAGGTCGCGGCGGTGAAGGCCCCGGGCTTTGGCGATCGCCGCAAGGCGATGCTCGAGGACATCGCCATCGTCACCGGCGGCACGGTGGTGTCCGACGACCTTGGCATCCAGCTCGAGACCGTCACCCTCGACATGCTCGGCAGGGCGAAGAAGGTCTCGATCACCAAGGACGCGACCACCCTGGTCGACGGCGCCGGCAAGAAGAAGGATATCGAGGGGCGCTGCTCGCAGATCCGCGCCCAGGCCGAGGAGACCACCTCGGACTACGATCGCGAGAAGCTGCAGGAACGCCTGGCGAAGCTGGCCGGTGGTATTGCGGTAATCCGGGTCGGCGGTGCCAGCGAGATCGAGGTGAAGGAGCGCAAGGATCGCGTCGACGACGCGATGCACGCCACCCGTGCCGCGGTTGAGGAGGGCATCGTGCCGGGCGGCGGAACCGCTCTGCTCTACGCCATCCGGGCGCTGGAGAAGGTCAAGCCGACGAACGACGACCAGCGCATCGGGGTCGAGATCGTGCGGCGCGCCATCCAGGTTCCGGCACGGCAGATTGCCATCAACGCCGGCGCCGACGGTTCGATCGTGGTCGGCAAGCTGCTCGAGCAGAAATCGACCAGTTTCGGCTTTAACGCTCAGACCGGCGAGTACGAGGACCTGATCAAGGCCGGTGTCATCGACCCGACCAAGGTCGTCCGCACCGCGCTGCAGGACGCGGCCTCGATCGCCGGTCTCCTGATCACCACCGAGGCGATGGTTGCCGAGAAGCCGGAGCCGAAGTCCGGCGGCGGCATGCCCGACATGGGCGGGATGGGCGGCATGGGTGGCATGGGCGGTATGGACTTCTGAGCCTAGCCCGACTTCCGGCCTGCAACGGGCCGTGTTAGGGAAGGGCCGCGGCGGCGCCGCGGCCCTTTTCCGTTCTTCGCCCGGAGCTTGCGATGACGACCGTCGATCTCGACCGCGTGGCGGCCGTGCTGGCCGAGGTTGCCGAGGCGGAGATCCTGCCGCGCTGGCGCAACCTCGCGGCCGGCGATATCCGCGAGAAGACCGGCCCCAACGACCTGGTGACGGTGGCCGATGAGGCGTCTGAGCGCGCGATCGCCGCGCGGCTCCCGGATCTCCTGCCCGGCTCGATCCTGATCGGCGAGGAATCGGTGGAGAGCGACCCGGCCCTGCTCGATCTCGTGAAGGGCGACCGCCCGGTGTGGATCGTCGACCCGATCGACGGCACCAAGAACTTCGCCGAGGGCAGCGACCGGTTCGGGGTGATGGTGGCCCTGGTCGAACGCGAAGTGACCATCGCGGCGGTGATCTACGAGCCGGTCACCGGCCGGGCGTTGATGGCGGAGGCCGGGGGCGGCGCCGAACTGGTGACGCGCGACGGCGACCGCACCCGCCTGCGGGTTGCGGACCCGGCCGGACTCGATCTGATGGAGGGATCCTTTAATTTTCGCTTCATACCCGACGAGGATGTCCGCAAGGCGGTCCGGGGGAACGCCGACACCCTGTTGACGAAGCGCCACCACCGTCGCGGCTGCGCGGCTTACGATTACCGCAAGCTGGCAACCGGCGAGTGGCACTTCGCCTTCTATTGGAAGAACATGCCCTGGGATCACGCCCCGGGGCTGCTGATCCACCAGGAATCCGGCGGTTACAGCGCGCGTTTCGACGGGCGGCCATACCGCGCCAGCGAGCTGAGCGGCGGCATCCTCGCCACACCCGACGAAGCAAGCTGGCGAGAATTCCGCCGCCGGGTGATTGGCCCGATCGCCTGACGGGCGGGCGGCCTTACGCCGCCCGCTCCAACTCCAGGCCGGCATCCTCGGGCAGGCCGAGCAGCAGGTTCATGTTCTGCACCGCCGCTCCGGACGCCCCCTTGCCGAGGTTGTCGAGACGGGCGGTAACCACGGCGCGTCCGGTCGCCGCGTGGGCGAACACGAACAACTCCAGGATGTTGGTGCCATTCAGCGCCCGCGGGTCGAGTTCCTTCAGCCCCTCGGCCTCGCCGAGTGGCGCCACCCGAACGAAGCGGGCGCCTGCGTAACGTTCGGCCAGGATGGCGTGAATGTCAGCTGGCTTGGGGGTTCGCGGTAGCGCCCAGAGCGCGAGCGGAACGTTGACCAGCATGCCCTGCGCGTACCGCGCCACCGCCGGCTGAAAGATCGGCGGATGGGCCAGACCCGCCCAGCGGGCAATCTCCGGGACGTGCTTGTGGGTGAGTGTGAGGCCGTAGCTCCAGTAGGGGTCTGGCTTGTAACCGTCCTGACCTTCGGCCTCGTAGCGCTGGATCAGCGCCTTGCCGCCGCCGGAGTAACCGGACACGGCGTTGATCATGGCGGGAAAGTCGGCCGGCAACAGGCCGGCCGCCACCAGCGGAGCCAGGATCGCGATGGCGCCGGTCGAGTAGCAGCCGGGGTTCGACACCCGCTCGGCGCCGGCCACCGCCTCACGCTGACCCGGCCGAAACTCGGGGAAACCGAAAACCCAGCCATCGGCAGTGCGGTGCGCGGTCGAGGCGTCGATCAGCTTGGTCCGGCCACCCGCAGCCAGCGCCGCCGCCTCGCGGGCGGCATCGTCGGGAAGGCACAGGATCGCCACGTCGGCGGCGTGCAGCGCGTCGCGACGGGCCGACGGGTCCTTGCGACGCGCGTCGTCGAGCGAGATCAACTCGATGTCGCGACGCGCGGTCAGGCGCTCACGGATCTGCAGACCCGTCGTTCCAGCCTCGCCATCGATGAAGATCCGTGCCGCCATGACCGCCTCCCGGTCGGAGTGACGTGGTTAAAGGCGGATGACCTTACTGCAAGCAACCGGGGCTGTAGAGCGAAATCAGGCGAGGTCGACGACCGTGATCTCGGGCGGCACACCCAGCCGTACCGGCAGCTTGCCACAGCCGAGACCGGCCGACACCACCAGATGTCGGTCGTTATCGACGATATGGCCGTAGGCGTAGCGGTTGGCGAAGTGCGACGGGACGATCGGCGAGTATCCCAGCAGCCGAACCTGGCCGCCGTGAGTGTGGCCGCACAACGTCAGCGCCACCCGTGGCGGGACCAGCGGAAAGATGTCGGGCTCGTGCGCGAGCATCAGGGCAGGGGCGTCGTCCTCGTCGACCGCGGCGAGGGTGCCGGCGAGATCGTCGAGGCCGATCAGCCGGTCACCGCCGCGGTGACGAAGCGCGAGTTGGTCGCCCAAACCGAGCAGCCAGAACGGCTTGCCGCCCGCGTCGAGCTTGACCGCCTGGTTGTGGAGCACCGGCACGCCAGCGTCCTCCAGGGCCCGCTGCACCCGCACCGGACCAGCGCCGCGACGCTGCGCGTCGGGATCCTCCCACCAGTCGTGATTCCCGAGCACGGCATACACGCCGATCCTCGCCGACAGTCTGGCGGTCTCGCGCGCGAAATCGACCAACGGCACGTGCCGGGTGACATAGGGATTGTCGTCGGCGGTGTAGTCGCCGAGCATGACGATCAGGTCGGGGGTGAGGGCGTTGACGGAGTCCACGATCCCCGCGTAACGGTCGAGCGGCATGTACGGCTCGCCCAGGTGCGGGTCGGAGATGGCCGCGATCCGCAGCGGCATGTCTCTCGGCCAAGTCGGTGGAACCACGACGTAGCGCTTTACGGCGAGCCGCAGGCCGGGCTCAACGCCGAAGGCGTAGGCTCCGCTCGAGAACCCTGCGGTGCCGATCCCGGCCAGCCACTTCAGAAGGTGCCGCCGCGCTATCATCCTGCCTCCGTCCGGAATGCCGTCGACGGGATCGGCACCACGCGAAGCGGCGGCGAACGCCGTCGGATGGCAACCGCCCGTTGGTCGGGCGGTTCCGGAGCGGGTTTTTCGGGGGCCTTACTTGAGCCCGCGAACCACGTTCAAGGGCGAGAACGCCTGGCAGCCCGCCATCAACTCGATCCGGTTTATGTTGACGTTGCGCGGCCGGGAGGCAGCCCAAAAAACCGCGTCGGCGATGTCATCGGGAGTCAGCGGCTCGGTGTCGGTGTACACCTGCGACGCCTTGTCGAGGTCGCCCTTGAACCGGACCTGGCTGAACTCGGTCTCCGCAAGTCCCGGCTCGACGTCGGTCACATGGATGTTCTTGCCGACAAGGTCGGCGCGCAGGTTCAGCGAGAACTGCTTCACGAAAGCCTTGGTGGCGCCGTAGACGTTGCCGCCAGGGTACGGCCAGTTGCCAGCGATCGAGCCGATGTTGACGATGTGACCGTAACCGTTGGCGATCATCTGCGGCAGGATCGCCTTGGTGCAGTAGAGCACGCCCATGATGTTGGTCTGCACCATGGTCTCCCAATCGGCGATGTCGACCTCGTCGGCGGTACCCAGTCCCAGCGCCAGGCCGGCGTTGTTCACGAGGACATCGATCGGCCGGAACTCGACCGGGAGCGCGGCGACCACCGCATCGACCGCCGATCGGTCGGTGACGTCCAGCACGGCGGCGTGGCAAGGAGTGGCCAACTCGGCTTTCAGGGCTTCCAGGCGGTCGCCGCGACGACCGGTGATCACCGTTTGCCAACCCTCGGCGGCGAACCGCCGTGCCGTCGCCATGCCGAACCCGGATGTCGCACCGGTGATGAAGGCAGTCCTGGCCATGGATAATCTCCTATGTAACATCAGATAGTTATGAAGTTTTTTTGATGCGTTCGGCGAACTTCACTCGCCGCCACTGCTCCTCCATCTGTTCCAGAGACGCGCGCTCCAGCTGAATTCCCTGGACCCGCAGCCCATCCTCGACCCCGCGAAACCGGCGTTCAAATTTGGCGTTGCAGCGCCGCAGCGCCGCTTCAGGGTCAACGCCGAGGTGGCGTGCCAGATTGACGACTGCAAACAGCGTGTCACCAAGTTCATCTTCGAGCCTGTCAGGAACGCGGCCATCGTCGATTTCGACGCGAAGCTCGGCCAGTTCCTCGTCGATCTTGGCGAGAACGTCCGCCGCATCGGGCCAGTCGAACCCGACCCGCGCCGCCCGGCGCTGCAGCTTGACGGCCCGCATCAACGCGGGAAGGGCGCTCGACACCCCGTCGAGCGCGCTCACCGTGCGGCCTTCGACGGCCGCTTTGAGGGCGCGTTCCTCGGCTTTCTGTCGCTCCCAGGCCTCGGTCTGGGCCGCCGCGTCGGCCACCGAGGCACCCCCGAACACGTGGGGATGGCGGCGAATCATCTTGTCGGCGATCCCGTGGGCAATCTCGTCGAAGCTGAAACTGCCTTCCTCCTCGGCCATCCGGGCGTGATAGACGACCTGCAGGAGCAGGTCGCCGAGTTCGTCCTTCAACGCCGCGCGGTCGCCGACCGTGATCGCTTCGGCGACTTCGTAGGCCTCCTCGATGGTGTAGGGAGCGATCGTCTCGAAGCTCTGCTCGACGTCCCAGGGACAGCCACGGTCGGGATCCCGAAGACGGGCCATCACATCGGTCAGGCGGTTGATCCCCGCTTCGCCCGATGCGGCGTCTGCGCGTGGGGAGGATCGAGGGGTCTCGTCGGATGCTGTCATGTCACCGTCTGCGCTGGCGGGAACGAGGTTCGCCCGCAGACTATCCATCTGGGATCACGGGGGAAAGGTTGCTGCCGTCGAGCGGGCCTCGCACGCCGGGGCGGCATCACTGCTTCGAGGCCGACCGTCGTCAGGTCCACCAGAGAGTTCCGTAACGCGCATAATGTATATTATGGGAAATTACGTGTCAGGATCCGCGGGGCAGCTCCAGTCGTCGATGGTGAAGTAACCGGATTCGTAGACCGCCGCTTCCGAGATCCGCGCCGTGTGCTCCGCGTCATAGCCGTTCACATACGACCAGACCACCTGGTTGGCTGCGTCCACCTCAATCACCCGGCCGGCTTCGGCGTCGGTGATCAGCAGCCCGCCGTTGCCGAGGCGCTGGTGCTTGCCACGGCGCGTCGCATGGAACCGCTCGCCGTCCCTGGCCCCGTAAACGAGTCGATGCTCGCGCGTCTCCGGATCGACCTCGACGATCCTGGATCCGCCCAGGATGTCGCCGGTCCGGGTTTCGTCACGGTTGTTGTCGAACACGCTGATCGTGCCGCCGGCCACCCAGTCCGGATCGTGCTGGCGGATCCAGCCGCCGATATGCCACCACTTGATCAATCGGGTCTCCCGATCAAGCACCAGCACCAGGTTCCGGTTTCGGAGCGAAATCAGGAGATCGCCCGCCCGGAAGGATGGAAAGTCCGCGGCCAGCCGCTCGGGAAGTTCCTCGATGTCGTTCAGGTGGAAGAGCTCCGCGTCGAAATCATAGCGCACCGTCGGAATGGTGGTCGGACCGGCCCTGCCGGTCAGCGTCAGCAGCCCAAGCGCGTCGCTGGCGATGAAGGAATCCAGCAGCGACACCTCCTCGATCAGTTCGCCGTCGGCGGAGACCTTCCAGAGGGTGTCTTCGGCGAACGGCGGACGGAACATCGGGTGCGGTGAGCGGTCGCCTTCGAAATGCCCTCGCGTGCCGGCGACCCAGAAACTTCCGTCCGCGTTGGCGTCCACAGAATGGTGCGCCGGCCCCGCCAGACGCCAGATTACCGAGCCGCACCGGTCCATCTTGAACAAGCCAATGTAGTCCAGGTTGAAGACGATCGAGCCGTCGGGCATGGCCACGACGCCGTGGGAGTCGAAATGCCACTCCGTGCTCGGCACGTTGCGGACGTGCGTCACGCCCTCCATGAGTTTGGGGCCATTCAGCGGCCACCGCCGCACCGGCTGGCCGTCCCGCCCCACCAGCCGGATCTCGATGCCGCCATCGAAGAATCCCTGCAGAAGGACGAGGTCGGCGGCTTGATCCGCCAGTCTGTTCACCACGACGCCGTCACCCTCGAAACGCCTCTGGTCAATCCAGTGCACCGGCTTCGGGTTCACGATGCTGGAGGGATCACGCACCGCCTGCTTCGCCAGTTCCTTCGACTCCTCAATGAGGTCGAACAGCGCGGTTTGCTTGACCGCCGTGTAGACGCCGAAGGCGAACGCCAGTCCGAGCAGCAAGAGAGCGCCGGAGATGATTGATACGATACGCGACATCGTGGGTTTCCCTCCCCAAAGTGATCACGGTCGGTAAGGCGAGGCGGCCTGGAGCGCGGCGTCCAGATCACGGGCGATTGCGACCAGGCCGGGGTCGAACCGGCCGGCGTCGGTGCGGGTCGCTACCGTCCGGAAATGGCTGGTTACGTCCCGCCCCTGAAGGTCGAGCCTGACATCACGGCACAACGCCTCCATCACCGGCCCCGGGTGTTCGCCCAGCGCGCCCTGCGGAACCAGGTGCAGGCCCCCAGCCCTGGCCAGAATCTCGCGGTTCCCGGCGATCCAGTAGGCCAGCCAGTAGTCCGGATCCTTCGGCTCCAGGCCATCGGTCAGTTCAGCTAAGCCATCGAAGGCGATCGGCGTGTGCAGTTCACCGAATTCGAGATGGCCGATGTCGCGCATGTAGCGTTTGACGAATGGGTCGCGGGCGTGCTGCTCGGCGAAGTTCTCGTGCTGGCGCAGCAACGACGCCGCATGCTCGATCGGGTCGCGCAGCGGGACCACGATGTGCGCTCCGGGGAACATCACGGGCAGCAGGTCCAGGCGGGCGATGTTGCCGTTGTTCTTGGAGACGTAGCGCCCCTCCCCGCGGCATCGCAGCGCGACGATCTTGCGGAAGTGCCGACGGAAGAACGCGGTTGCATCGTCGCGCGCGTCGGCTGGCCGCCACAGATCGATGTGGTCCGGCTGGTACTTGTCCGGCCAGAAGGCGCGCCACATCACCTCCTCGAACGCCTCGGGGCTGTCGTAGCCGACCTCGATGCCATCGCCATGGGCGCGTTCCCGAACCCCGCCCGGCTTCGCGAAGGCGCCTGACAGGCGCGACCACAGCAGCGGGGCCATGACAAACGGCATGTCGCGGTAGAGGTGGGTGGCGACCCCCGGCACGCCGTGCAGGGCGGTCAGCATCACGGTGGTGCCGGCGCGCGGCAACGACGTCACGAACAGCGGCGGTCGCTCGGGCACGTCCTCGAGGTCCCGGCGGAACACCGTATCCTCGAGATCGGCAGCCGCCAGCTGCACGAACGGCCGGGAAAAGGCGAGCCGGTGAACAGTCCGATCCATCGCCGAGTAGCCGCCAACGGAGCCACCGCTCCGTGAGGCCCAGTACATAACGCCAGCGATCACCACCGAGGAGATCAGGATGACGTCCCACCGCGACAGGAACGCGAAGACGGCCTCCGCCGTGGTGACGCCGATTGCGGCCAGCGCGTAGATCGGAAGTGCCGAGATCAGCAGGCAGCCGACCGAGCGCGCGACAATCGATGCGGTCGCCGCCAGAAGCCCGAGCGCCGCGCGTTGAACGGCGGCTTCCTTGTCGTCCTCGGCGAGGTCCTTGTCCCGCATCACCGCGACGGCGCCACGCGTCTGGGACAGCGCTCCGCGCGCCACCCCGATCACACCCAGGCCGTGGAAGGCAATCAGGAAGAACAGGATCGCCAGGACCGACGCAACGAGCGTCCCCATCGGCCTGAGCTATCCCTTCTTCTCCGCCGTCGCCGAGGTTCTGCCAGTTGCTGAACGCTTCCGCATGAGGCGCTTCACGGGGTACCAGATGAAGCCGATCAGGAGCAGAAGGATCGCGCCCACGAGCGCGGCAATGGTTCCGATGGCGCTGAGCCCGGCGCCTGGGCCGATGTAGGCAGCCGCCGGAGACGCCACGGTAAGCGACAGCAAGAGAGCTGGCACAATCAACGACGTCCTCAGCATTGGCTTCATCAGCATGGCACCAACCCCCTCGAAGTCCTGTAGCGGATGATTCGGCTTATTCCGACTCGTTTGAAACTCCCCTGAAGTTAACGGGTTCCCGGGTGGCTCAGGCTCACTTGTAGTCGATCTGTGCTGCCGGACAGCGCCCCTCGCGGTCAATGAACGCCCGCAACACGGTACGTTGCTCGCTGTCGGCAAATACCTTGGAAAACCGCAAGGTCTGGTCGGATGTTCGCAGGAACACCCGGTGCCGGCGGCAAACCTCCATGACGTCCTTGAGGAACGCCTTCGCCTCGTCGCGGGTCAGCAGGTTCTTCTGGTGATCCTTGGCGAGATCACCCAACAGGTTCGGATCGATCATGATGTCGGCCACGGCGTTGGAGAATGGTGGGCCTTCAAGGGTAGCATTGCCTCGCACCCCGGCGAAGCTGGCCCCCGCCGGAGCGCTCAGCGATCGCCGTCCGCGACCCCTGCCCGCTGGTAGATATCGCGGTCGGTGCGGTGCAAAGCGAAGCCTGGCCGATCCGGCTCGACGAAACCGTAGCGCCGGTACCAACCGACCGGCCGCTCGCCGCACATCAGCATCCAGCGCCTCAGGCCCTGGAGATCCGGGTGCGCGAACACGCAGTCCATCATCCAGCTTCCCCGTCCCCGGCCGCGCGCGCTGTCGTCGAGCAGGAAGACGTCTCCGATGTAGGCGAAGGCGGCGAAATCGGTCACCACGCGGGCGTAGCCGATCATTGGCACGCCCGCCTCCGGGGCTCCGTCGAACAGCCCGAAATTGACGCTGTTGGCGATGAAGGCGCGGACCACCGCGATCGGTATTCCGGGGGACTGCTCGCCCGCGGCGAGATAGCGTTGCACGACATCGGCGTCGATCGAAGCCGGGTCGGTTGTGAGCACCCGGCCGTCCCGCTCCCAGCGCTGCGGCTCGATCGTGTCCAGCCGGCTCACCCCGGGATCTCCAGGACCATGCCATCATAACCGGGTTCGACGCCTGCCGGGCATCGCGCCAGGGTAGCGCGGTAGTCGAGCTGCGCGTTCATGTGGGTCAGAAAGGCGCGGCGCGGTCGCACACGTTCGATCCATGCCAAGGCCTGGTCGAACGACGCGTGCGCCGAGGTCGGCTCCTCGCGCAGGCAGTCGGCGATCCAGGTGTCGAGGCGCAACGACGCGAGGCGATCGAGTTGGGCCTCGGTGAAACGGTGGACGTCAGTCGAATAGCCAAGGCGTCCGTCAAAGATGAAGCCCAGGCTTTCACCGGAATTGCCGTGGTCCTGCCGCATGACCTCAATGGCGAAACCGGCAATATCCACCATGCCCTCGTCGAGCGGGTGGTGGATCAGCGCCGGCGCGTGGTGGGCCGGGGATTGCGGCGAGGCTTCGAACATGTAGCCGAAGCGCTGTCGCAGGTCGGCGAATGTGGGTTCGTCGGCGTAGGCCGGTATCCGCTCGCGGGTCGCCCAATACAGCGGCCTTAGATCGTCCATGCCGTGTGTGTGATCGGCGTGGATGTGGGTGAACATCAGGGCATCGATGGATCGGACGCCGGCGTCGAGCAACTGCTCCCGCAGGTCCGGCGACGCGTCGACGAGCACGCGTCGGCCGGCCTTCTCCACCAGGATCGAGCACCGCCGACGCCGGTTGCGTGGCTCGGCCGGATCGCAGTCCCCCCACCCGCCCGACAGGCTTGGCACGCCGACCGACGCCCCACACCCGAGCATGGTCATCCGGATCATGCGGCGACGGACGCCAGGTCCGACGGAGCCGGCACCTTGTCGAACAGACGAAAGAAATTCTGCGTGGTCTGAACCGCCGACACCGCCACGTCGAGACCCTTTGCCTCGGCCACCACGGCGTGGGTGTGCACCACGTAGGCCGGCTCGTTGCGCTTGCCGCGGTGCGGCGGCGGCGCCAGGAAGGGGGCGTCGGTTTCAACCAGCAGGCGGTCGGCCGGCAGGTCGGCCACGATCGCCCGAAGGTCGGCGGATTTGTTGAACGTCACGATCCCCGAGAGCGAAATATAGAAACCCATCGCGACCGCCCGCATCGCCAGTTCACGACCGGAGCTGAAGCAGTGGAGAACGCCGTTGAACGGGCCATCCTGACGGCACTCCTCCAGAATCCGCCAAGTATCCTCATCGGCGGCGCGGGTGTGCACGATCAGCGGAAGGCCGGTTCGACGCGACGCCTCGATATGCCTCCGGAAGCCTTCCGCCTGCGCCTCGCGCGGGCTGTTGTCGTAGTGATAGTCGAGCCCGCATTCGCCAATGCCGACAACCTTGGGGTTGGCCTCGGCAATCGCCACCAGCTGGTCGGCGGTCACGTCGATCTCCTCTCCGGCCTGGTGGGGGTGGGTGCCGACCGTGCAGTAGACGTCGTCGAAGCGGTTGGCGATCGCCAGCACACGATCGAACCGGCGGACGCGCGTGCCGATCGTGACCATACGAACAACCCCGGCACGGCGGGCCCGGGCCACGATGTCGTCGAGCTCCGACGCGAATTCGTCGAAGTCCAGGTGACAGTGGGAGTCGATCAGCGGCGGCGGCGTGGTCACGGCGCCGCCCCCTCCTCCGCCACCCAGCGCGGGAACACCCCCTCGGGCTTCGGCAGGGGCGTACCCGGGGCCAGGCGATGCGGCGCCGCCAGCCGCTCGAAGCCGCGTTCGCCAACGGGGATCGCCAATTGGTCGAGCATCCGGGCACACGACGTCGGCATCACCGGTTGCAGCAGCACGGCCACATGGCGGATGGTTTCCGCCAGCGTATAGAGAACGGTCGCCATGCGCTCCGGATCGGACTTGCGCAGCGCCCAGGGAGCCTGCTCGTCGACATAGCGGTTGGCGCGGCCGACGACCTCGAACAGCGCGTCCAGGGCGCGGTGGAAAGTCTGCGCGTCATAGGCGGCGCGCTGCCCGTCCAACAGCGCGTGCGCGGACCCCAGCAACGCCTCGTCAGACGGCGCGAAAGCGCCCGGGTGCGGGACCTTGGCGTCGCAGTTCTTGGCGATCATCGACAGCACCCGCTGCGACAGGTTCCCGAGATCGTTCGCCAGTTCGGAGTTCATCCGGCCGATCATCGCCTTGTGGGAGAAATCGCCGTCGCTGCCGAACGGCACTTCGCGCAGCAGGAAGTAGCGCACTGGGTCAAGCCCGTAGGTCGCGACCAGTTGCAACGGATCGACGGCGTTGCCGAGCGATTTCGACATCTTCTGGCCCTCGACCGTCCACCAGCCATGGGCGAACACCCGCTTCGGTGGCTCCAGCCCGGCCCCCATCAGGAACGCCGGCCAGTACACGGCGTGGAAACGGAGGATGTCCTTGCCGACCATGTGCAGATCGGCCGGCCAGCGGCGGGCGTATTCCCCGGTGGTGTCGGGATAGCCGGCGGCCGTGATGTAGTTGGTGAGGGCGTCCAGCCACACGTACATGATGTGGTCGGCGTCGTCGGGGACCGGTATGCCCCACTTGAAGCTGGTGCGGCTGACCGACAGATCCTTGAGGCCGCCCCGCACGAACGACAGCACCTCGTTGCGGCGGCTCTCCGGGGCGATGAAACCGGGATTGGCCTCGTAGAACGCCAGCAGCGTGTCCTGCCATTGCGACAGGTCGAAAAAGTAGGACGGCTCTTCCACCCACTCCACCGGCGCGCCGCTCGGCGCCCGCTTCTCACCGTCTACGGTGGTCAGCTCGGTCTCGGTGTAGAACGCCTCGTCGCGCACCGAGTACCAGCCGGCGTACGAGCCCAGATAGATATGGCCGTTGGCCTTCAGTCGGCGCCAGAGTTCCTGGACCGACGCCACGTGCCGGGCCTCGGTGGTTCGAATGAAATCGTCGGTCGAGAACCCCATCACCCCGATCAGGTCGCGGAAGTTCTGCGACACCCGGTCGGTGAAGGCTTGCGGATCGATGCCGGCGGCGGCCGCGGCCGCCTCGACCTTCTGGCCGTGCTCGTCGGTCCCGGTCAGGAACATCACGTCATAGCCGTCCAGACGCTTGAAGCGCGCCAACGCGTCGCAGGCCAGCGTGGTGTACGCGTGGCCGATGTGCGGCTTGTCGTTGACGTAATAGATCGGTGTCGTGATGTAGTAGCTGCGGCTCATCCGAGCATCTCCGGCCAGCGGGCTTCCTGCCTACTCCGCCACCCGCCCCCGATCAAGCCCGTCGCCCAGGGCGACGGCGTGGACGGCGTCCAGCACCACCTGGCGGCGGTCAAGATTGACCGCCCGCTCGCGGTCGAGCAGCCAAACCACTTCGGCGCGCCGCCGGAACACCGCTTCAGGGCCGACCGACGCCACCCAGCGACGACCCGCCGCGAGGTCCCCCGGCACGACCTCGCGCAGCCCGGCGACCTCGGCCGACGCCCTGACCGCTCGGTCGATCCACCACAACATCAGTTCCATCCCGGATGCGAAGGAATCGGCCTCGCCCTCTTTCGGCCGGCGGGCCCAGGCCCCGGCCAGCGCGTGAACCGCCTCACCCGGCAGCCGCTCGCCACGGCCGGTCGGAAGCGCCGCCATCAGCCCGTTGACCGCGCGGTACAGGTCGGCCCCACCGCCTTCCGCCAGCACCAGGGCACGCCCGATGCTGCCTTCCGCCAGCCGCGTCAGAACATCAGCGTCCGCACCGTCGAGCTCGGGGCGGGCGCGCCCGAGCAGGTCCAGGACAACGGTGTTCGCGAGCGGCTGGAGGACCAACTTCCGGCAGCGAGACCGGGTTGTGGGAAGCATCGCGTTAAGGGCATTTGATATGAGAATTATCAGGGTTTTAGGTGGTGGTTCTTCGAGTATTTTGAGAAGTGCATTTTCGGCGCTGCGATTCATCCGCTCCGCCTCGTCGACGACCGCGACCCGCCACCCGCCCTCGCCGCTGCGCAGCCGAAACCTGGCGTCGAACTCGCGGACCTCGTCGACCCGGATGACGGCGCTCATCCGGTCTTTGTCCTTCTCCATTTGCCGGCGACGCACGATCCGCAAATCCGGATGACTCTCCGCCGCCACCAGGCGCGCGGTGCGGGATGACGGATCGATTGCAAGCCCGAGGGGTGACGGCTCAGGCCCGAACAGGCCCTCGCCGCCGCCGGCCTCGGGGACACCGCCGGCCAGGGCAAAGCGCGCGATCCGGAACGCCAGCGTTGCCTTGCCGATCCCTGGCGGGCCGGCGATCAGCCAGGCGTGCGGCATGCGCCCTGAGTTCCAGGCGTCGAGCACAACCTTCTCGGCCCACTCATGGCCCAGAAGTTCGGAGTTCGCGGCCGCGGGCGGCAGACCGGCCGACGGCTCATGATCGGCGCTCATGGGCGCACGCTTAGGCGTTCCGACACCGCCGCTGCGATTGCCGCGGCGACCGCATCTGCAGGCTTTCCGGCATCGACGATGGCGCAGCGACCTGGCTCTTGCTCTGCGATGCGGCGAAAGCCGTCGCGGACGGCGGCGTGAAACGCCTCCCCCTTGCGCTCGAAGCGTGTCTCGGTGCCGTTCTTCCCGCCGTGGGCGCGTTCAAGCCCTATGTCAGGAGCAAGGTCCAGGACAATCGTCAGATCGGGCCGGGTGCCGTCGACAGCGGCGGCGATCAGAGCCTGGAGCGTGGCCGTCGGCACGCCGCCAGCGTAGCCCTGATAAACGAGGGTGGAGTCCAGGAAGCGATCGCAGATCACCCAGCGACCGGCGGCGAGCGCCGGACGGATCGTCCGCACCACATGGTCCCGGCGAGCGGCGTTCATGAGCAGCGCTTCGGTGGCGGCGTCCCATCGTCCCGGCTCACCGGTAACCAGCAACTCTCGGATCTGCTCAGCACCGGGTGATCCCCCCGGTTCGCGCGTCAGGAGACAGTCGAAACCCCGCTCAACGAGCCATGACGCCAGCCGTCGGGCCTGGGTGGACTTGCCCGCTCCCTCGCCGCCCTCAAGCGTAATAAAGCGGCCGCGCGCGGGTGTTTCAGCCACCCGTGCCCCAGATCATGTGCCCAAGCGCCGAGCTGATCCGCCCGAACGGCCCGAGTTGATCAACGGAAGCACCCGCATAGAGCGGAAACGTGTGATCCGGTGAATCGGGCGCGGCTACCCGAAGCATCGCGATCGGCTGGCCGGCGACGATCGGGGCGGGGATCGGGCCCGGATACTCGACCGTCACGGTCATCTCCCGACGCGCGGCCCGTCGCACTGTCAACTGGATGTCGCGGTCGGTGACGAGTGGAATGGTCGGCCGGTCGCCGAGCCAGACCTCGGCGTTCTCGACCGGGGCGCCAGCCTTCGCCAGGTTGATGTTCTCGAACTCCCGGAAACCCCATTCGAGCAGCCGCTCGGACTCGTCGGAGCGTGCCCGAACGCTGTCGAGGCCGTTCACCACCAGGATCAGCCTTCGGTCGCCGCGCTTGGCGGTCGCGGTCAGGCCATAGCCGGCGGTTTCGGTGTGCCCGGTCTTCAGGCCGTCGGATCCCATGTTCTTGTAAAGCAGAGGGTTCCGGTTGCCCTGCTTGATGTTGTTGTAGGTGAACGTGGTTTCAGCGTAGAGCGGGTAGTAGTCGGGGAACCGGCGGATCGTCTCGGCGGCGAGAATGGCCAGGTCATGCGCCGTCATGTGGTGCGCCGGGTCCGGCCACCCCGTTGAGTTCCGGAACACCGAATCCTGAAGACCGATCTCGCGCCCGCGCGTCGTCATCAATTCGGCGAAGGCCTCCTCCGAACCGGAAATCGCCTCGGCGAGGGCAATGGTCGCGTCGTTGCCTGACTGGACGATCACGCCCATCAGGATGTCGGACAGCAAGACCCGGCTGCCGACCTCGACGAACATCTTCGAGCCACCCTTGCGCCAGGCTGTCTCCGAGATCGGGATCTCGTCGGACATCTTTATGCGACCTTGCTGGAGGCGCTCGAACGCCAGGAACACCGTCATGATCTTGGTCATCGACGACGGCGGCATCGCCTTGTCCGCGCTCTTCTCGAACAGGATCTGCCGCGTGTCATAGTCCATCAGGATCGCTTCCCGCGCCTCGGTGTCGAGCGCGAACGCGGATCCGGGCGATCCGGCGAACCAGAGCGTCGCGGTGACCAGGGCGGCCCAGAGGATTGCCAGCGGCGGACGGCGGCGCTTCACGGTTTCTATCCTCCTTGATCCTGCGGGAACTGGTCTGTGACTACCCTGGATTTACGGAAAAACTTGGGCACTCCGGCACTCATTCGACGATGATGCGTGCGCCCGGGTAGCCGGAGGCGATTACCCGCTCCAGCACCGGATCGGCGGCGGTCACATTGGCCATTGGTCCGATACGAACCCGGTAGAATGTCCGCCCGGCTACCATCGCCTCCTGCATCCTGGATGGGCCAAAGCTCCGCATCCGCTCGGACAACCGACGGGCGTTGTCCCTGCTCTCGAAGGAGCCCACCTGAACCCAGATATCGCTCGGCCCAACGGGAACGGTTTCGACGGTCCCGGTCGGCGGGCCGCCGGTCACCAGTGACGCCGTTGCGGACGCCCCGGCGTCGGAGCGCGGAACGACGACCCGGCTGCCCGGCCGCGGCGCAGGGGATGAGGCCGCGCCAGCCGGGGCTTCAAGCCCACTGACCTGCACCGGCGGAGACGGCACTGCCGACGGGACCGGCGCCGGCATCGGATCGGGTCGGGCGGAGGCGAGAATCACGCCGGACGCGCCGCCGCGGGCAGCGATCTGCTCCCGCCTGCTGTCCTCGGGCAAGATCTCGACGCGCACCTTGCCGGTCCCCTCACGTTCCATGCCCAACAACTGCGCCGAGCGTCGGCTCAGGTCGATGATGCGTCCATGGGCGAACGGTCCGCGGTCGTTGACCCGCACCACCAGCGATCGTCCGTTGGTGAGGTTCGTCACCCTGACCACGCTCGGCAGCGGCAGCGTGCGGTGAGCTGCGGTCACGTCGTTCTCGTCGAACACCTCGCCGTTGGCAGTGCTGCGGCCGTGAAAACCGGGGCCGTACCAGGAGGCAATCCCGGTCTCGGCGTAGTCCCAATCCTCCTTGGGGTAGTACCAGACACCGGTGATCTGATAGGGGTTGCCGAGTTTGTACGTCCCGGTCGACAAGGGCTGGTCAGCGCCCTTCGCCTGCTTGGCGGTATTGACCAGCAACTCGGTCTCGGCGCAGCCGCCAAGCACCAGCGCGCAGGCGACCGCAAAGGCGGCGCCGACAGCCCCGCGCGAATGGCGCATCCCGAACCCCTCACCCATGTATCTTGTGGTTCCGTCGTAACGCTATGCTAGATGTCGCAGGTTACCGCGCATCGAGGGCATCGGCAAGGGTGCCAACCGCGACTGCGAAGTAGGTCGAGCGGTTCCATTTCAGGATCACCTCGAAGTCTTCATAGGCGGCGAAGTGGCGCGCCTTACCGCTGCGCTCGACCACCTCGACGATGCCGGCCGGAATATCCCGTGCCGGCAGGGCGCCGCCGTCCACCTGCCGCACGCCCAGTTCCTGCCACTGCGGCAACGGCTTCTTGTTGGGAAGGCCGATCAGGCTGCGGTCGAACCCGGCGGGCAGCGTAACCTCACGACCCCAGGTCTGGTCATGGCGCCAGCCGGACTCCGAAAGGTACCTGGCGATCGACGCGAACACGTCGGGCAGGGTTCCCCAAATGTCCTTGTTGCCGTCGCCGTCGTGGTCGACCGCGAAGCGATGGAAACTCGATGGCATGAACTGGTTCTGCCCCATGGCGCCGGCCCACGAGCCCTTCATGGCGGCTGGCTCGATATGGCCCTGCTCGAGGATGTCGAGAGCCAGCATCAACTCCTTTCGGAAGAACGCGCTGCGTCGGCCGTCGTAGGCCAGCGTGGCGAGCGCCGCCACCACCGAGAAATTCCCGGTGATCCGCCCGAAATCAGTCTCTATGCCCCACAGCGCGACGATGAAGCGCTTCTGAACCCGGTATTTCGCTTCGATCTCGTCAAGCAAGGGAGCGTGCTGCTGCAGGAGACGGCGGCCGGTGTCGATCCGGGCCTGGTTGACCACCCGCGACATGTACTCGTCGAATTTCAGCCTGAACTCTGGCTGGTTGCGGTCGAGCTCGATCACCCTCGGGATTGGCGCAACGCCCTTGAGGGCGGCATCGAGCGTTCGCTCGGATACGCCGCGCCTGCGTGCCTCCTCGCGGACACCCGACAGCCACTGCTCGAATGGCGGCGGCGAGGCGGTCGCCGCGCCGGGCGCGACGAGGCAGAACGCCAGCAGAACCAATACCAGGAGGGAGGCGGCGCGTGGCGGCTGGGCGAAGGGGCGATCGGTGGCAATGCGAAACACGGCGCTACTCCTGGACTCGACCGAAACGCTCCCCCGTCTCTGTCTTGCACGCCCGGCCCCGAGCATCAACGGCCAGGGAAAGCGCCCGCACGCCAGCCTGTTGGCCTGTGCAGCGCTGTATCTCCTCGGTCAACGGCGGCGCGAATCGGTGGCGGGCGTCAGCGACGGTCGCCGCGCGTCGCGTCGAGCGCCTGCGGACGGTGGGTAACCCGGGCGCTGATGATCAGGTTGACCGCGCCGTCGTCGGCGCAGCACGGCAGCAGCATCGACTCGTGGCGCCAGATCCGCCGGTCGATGACCCGCTCGCCGTTCTCGTGAAGCGCCTGCCGGCGGCCGACCACCCGTTGGTAGGCCTCGTCGAGATAGGCCCGCATTCCCTCTTCGGGTACCTCGTCGAGGTACCGGCCCGTCATCTCGTACCCGAGATGTTCGGTGACCGCGCCGGCGACCAGCCTGAAGCGGAAGCGGCGGGTAGCCTGCTCGACGTCGATCAGACTCACCAGCCCGATGGCGTAGCGAAAATCCAGCGGATCGAGGTGCGCCCTCCCGGGCGGACGGTCGGAAATGTGCCGCGAGAGCCAATACTGGTAGAGCCGATGCAGACGAAGGTCCCGAAGGTCGGCTTCCTGGAGATCGTTCACTGTACCTCGTGCCGCGCTGTCGACGCCCAGCCGTCTCATAGCCGGCGGTTCGTAGGTCCGCCGGTTCCCGGAACGTCATCGTTGAAGATGCTGCCGCCATCCGCCCAGATTCGCAAGCAGCAAGCCGTCCACCAACCATCTGGCCGTGAAAGACTGGTTGGACCACCTTCCAGGCGTACCGCTGGAGACCGGTTTGCCGGTAGTTATACCGTTCACCCAAACAATCCGCGGGCAGCAGACGATGTCGCCGGACTTCCGTACCTTTGCCCGCCGCAACCTCTCGCGGGTGCGGTTTACCGCACCGGGCTACTGCTTCATGTGGTGTCTGATCAGCGCCGTATGGCTTTCGGTGGACGGCATCGCGGAAGCCGGCGAGACCGATCGCGGGCCGGTTCTGCGTGGCGCCTGGCTGGCCGAGGGCGTCGGGGTGCTCGGCCCTGTCGATCCGGCGAGTTCAGCCGGCGGCGGGGTCGATCTCAGGCTGCTGGACGCGGCAGGCCGGCGGGCACAGTTGGGCTTCTCGCTGCACCGGCTCGATCCGGCCGGCGTGGCGGCCGCCTTCGCGTCGGGCACGCTCGATTTCGCGCTTCCGGCGCAGATGCCCCCGAACCAGGCGGCTGGGGTCCAGTTCTCCCGTCCCTACGCCGTTCGCACCGACGTCCTGCTCTGCGGGCCCGACCTGCAGCCACTCACGGGAACGGGGGCGAGTGCCCTACGAGAAGCGCTTGCTCGCGACTGGCGCCTCGGCGCCGGAGCCGGCAGGAGTTACGGCCCCGAGCCCGACGCCATCCTGGCCGAAGCCCACGGTCGCGGTCTGGTCCGGTGGGAGCGGAGCGACTCCGAACTGGTGGAGGCATTGTTGTCGGGCGACACCCAGTGCCTGCTCGTCCCGCGCCTCGCGCTGATGACGTCGCTCTCGCAGCGGCCTCGGGTCGAGACCTTCCTAGACTACCAGCGCATCACCCTCGGCGAGGTGCAGCACCACATCCTGTTCAACACCACAACCGTCGACGCCGCCACCATCGCGTCTGTCGACCGGGCCTTGCTGGCGCTGCAGGAGGAAGGGGCCGTGGATGAACTGCAGCGGAGCGCGGCACGGCCGATACTTCTGGGCTTCGCCGTGGCGACGGCCTGGTTCTCATGGATCGATATCATCGGCACCATAGCCTTCGCGCTGTCCGGCGTGCTGATTGCCCGGGCGGAGGGCTATTCCCTCCTCGGTGCCCTGGTTCTCGCGGCCCTGCCCGCCGTGGGCGGTGGCGTGCTGCGCGACCTGCTGGTCGGCCGCGAGCCGATCGGCATACTGGCCAGCCCGCTTCCGCTCACGCTGGTCGTCGTCACCGTACTGGCCGCTAATCTCTTTTACTTCCTGCGCGACCGGCTCGACGCACTCCTGCGACGGCTGGCTGGCCGTCGTCTCGACTCCGATCGCTGGCCGCGCTGTCTGCGGTTCCGCAACTTGCTGGAACTGACCGACGCTATCGGATTGGCCGCCTTCACCGTTCTCGGCGTGGTCGTGGCCGGTCGATTCGGCGCCGAGCCGCTGTGGCTCTGGGGGCCACTCTGCGCGGCGCTGAGCGGAGCCGGTGGCGGCATTCTCCGAGACATCCTGAGGGTCGGCTACAACAACCCGGCGCTGCGCACATCCTTCTACGCCGAAGTATGCCTCTGTTGGGGGTTCCTGCTCTCGCTGGCCGTCCTCTACCTGCTGACCGAGGATCAGGTGCTGCTGCTGCGCGTCAGCGTCATCGTCACCGTCCTGGGCGCGTTCGCCACCCGCCTCCTGGTTGTGCGCTACAACGTGCGCAGCCCGCGCTTCTAGGTCACCGCTTGCAGGTTGGCCTCGCCTTGCGTATCGATGCCGCGGCTCTGACAATCGTCGGACGCGGGGTGCCGCTTCGGCCCCCTCCCCGACGGCTCAAGACGCCTTGACTTGCCTAGCGGGACGGGTGGCCGAGTGGTTTAAGGCAGCGGTCTTGAAAACCGCCGGGGGTGAAAGCCTCCCGTGGGTTCGAATCCCACCCCGTCCGCCATTTTACTTAGAGGCAGGCGTGTCGCTCTCAAGACGACGCGGATTTCCGTTGTGAGGGCCGGAGCAAGAGGTAGAACCGAAGCGTCGCCTCGCCAACCGTCAACTCGCAGCGCCGCCGGTAGACCCGAAAGGGTTCGAAGCCACTACCGGCAATCCAACGGTCGCCTCGAACCCCGAAGCGGCGCCTCGACGAGGTGATCTTAGAACCAGCGGGCTTCCGACGCGATCGGCGATAGCGGCGGCGATGGCGAGCCCGAGCCCGCTTCCGTCGGTTCTTGCGCCGGCTCGCTCGAAGCGGGTTGTCAGGCGATCGAGTTTCTCGGGGGGCAGCACGGGCCCATCGTTTGCGACGATCAACTGGCCATCCAGAGTCAGCGTCACGTAGACCGGAGTTGCCACCGCGCCTTGACGCAGTGCGTTATCAACCAGGTTTCGACAGAGTATCCCGAAGGCGTCGGGATCAAGGTCCGACATCACCGGCATGTCAGGCAGCGTCAGCGCGATACGGCTGGGTGCCACCGTTCGCGCAAGATCCTCGACCACGACTTGCGCGACGGCTCGCAGATCGGCGGTTCGATTGAGGCGAAGCTGTCCGCCCTCTGCTCTGGCGAGTTGCATGAGGCGTTCGGAAAGCCGTGCCAAACGTTTGAGCGTGACTTCGATGTCGGCGGCGCGCGCCCCGGCGGCGGGGTCGTGGGTTTCCGACTGCAAGCGCTGCGCCTGCGCGAGGGCGCCGGCCAATGGCGTGCGCAGCTCGTGCGCGGCGTTTGCCGCAAAGCTGCGCTCGGCATCGAAGGTGGCCTTGAGCCGGTCGAGCAGCCTGTTCAGCGTAACCGCAACAGGTGCGACCTCGGACGGGAGGTCACTGTTCGGAACCGGCGACAGATCGCGAGCGTTGCGAGCGTCAAGCCGATCGCGGAAGTGCCTCAGCGGGGACAGGCTCGCCCTGACGGCGAGAACGATGGACAGCAACGCAAGGGGCACCACGATCAGCAGGGGCAGCCCCAAACCCATCTGTATCTCGCGCGCAACGGCCGCGCGGTGTTCCAGTGGCTCAGCCACCGTGATCCTGATGCTCCCCTGCAGCGCCTCCTCGTTGAAGAACCTGTGGGTTGCGGTCCGGCTGAAGCCCGGCCCGTCATAGCCGGGGAACACCGCGGGTCTCCAGCGTGCGATTGCAGCAGAATACGCCCGCGGCACTGAAGGCGGAGGGTCGTTATGTCGAAGATGTCTACTGAACTTGGTGGGCCATGCGCTCAACGGCGCGCTATGCAGATTGTCTCACGATATATATAATTGATAATAAATAATAATTTCCATTTTAGTAGTATCCATTACCCTCTCTGGCACCGTTCTCCCTCAAAAATTCGGCCACCACTCCCGGGCACCTCGGCGACAGGTGGACGCTTGCGCGCAATCCCGTAAGGTACCCTCAAGTTGGCGCGTCGATGCCGACGCGTTTCGCGTTTTCCCCGGCCATGCTGAGCCCGGCCCGGCATCGGCAATCGTGGGCCATGATAGTCGTCTGAGTTCCACCACATGCTGAACAGAAGGGTTACTTTCCATGTCTGACATCACCAAGGCGGCGCTCGACACGGGCATTGCCAGCTTCATGGCCACGTCAGGGCGCATTCCCCCGTCCTATGAGGTCCTGATAGAGCACGCCCCGCAGGCGTTCGCAGGCTATGGCCTCATCCGCGACTTCGTCATGCGGTCGCCCGAGAACGGCGGTGCGCTCGACATCAAGACGAAGGAACTGATTTTCGCTCTGCTCGATACGCTCGCCGGGCAGAAGGAAGGCGCCATCGCTCACGCGAAGCTCGCCGTGAAGAACGGGCTGACGATGGCCGAACTGACCGAGGGTCTGGTGCAGGTCATCCTGGTCGGCGGCATCCCGACCTGGAACTCCATCGGCGTCGAAATCATAGCCGCCTGCAAAGCGGAGCAATGACGCGCTGCCCGTCAGAACATTACGTTGCCTTGCAGCGCCGCGCCCGGACTGTACAGTCGGGCGTCACCCGCACCGGTGCGAGATCGAACGTGTCCTCCGGCGAACCCGGTTACCCCGTTCCGGCCGACCTCGACGACGAGCGCTTTCGTTGGCTGTTCCAGTATTGGCTGGAGCGTCGTCAGGACGGCCGCCTGCCGGGCCGGCAGGACGTCGATCCACTCGACTTTCCGAAGCTGCTCGGCCGGATCTACCTGCTCGAGGTGGTGCGCGGCCTCGAGGTGGTGCGCGGCGACCAAAGCGTCCGGTTCCGGTTCCGGCTCTGGGGCACCAAGATCAGCGGCGTGTTCCGTAACGAGCACACCGGCCGCTGGCTGGAGGACGTCGCCGCACCGGGAACGCTGCCCGATCTTCAGCGCACCCTGATGACCTGCGTCACAGAGCGCCGTCCGTATTTCTGGAAACGAACGATGCCGCACGATGTTGCCGACTACGTGGCGACCCGTCGGCTGTTGCTGCCGCTGGCCACCGACGGCGAGACGGTCGACATGCTGTTCGGCCTGATCCTGGAAGACAGACAGGAACTCCGGCGTTAGATGGCACCGCTTCCCGGCCCTGTTCGGGCGCAGTGTCACCGCTGTCCGACCGGGTCCACCACCGAGCCGAGGGCCTGGGTGGCTCGGGCCGACTGGTCGTAGATCCCCAAGGCCCCGTGCTCAAGCTCACGCTCCAGGGCAAGCACAATCGCCGGAGGATCGGCCTCTTCCGGTACCCGGAACAATCCTATCCAATGCAGGAAGGCCCCGGCCGACTCGCGGCCGCTCAGCCACGAGACCGGGATCGCCAGGGTCAGCCCGACAATGATCGGCGCCAGCCAGGCCAGGGCTTCCAGGGACACCCAGCCGACGCCGATCGCCACCGCGACGCCGAGCAGCGTGTGCAGCCAGTGCACCCGCAGGATCTGCCGAAACGGCTCACCATCACCATCCCGGCGCTGCGCGCCCCACCCTGAACTGCGGCCGATCAGGATCTCGACCACGAACCGGGTGTGCAGCAGCATCATCACGGGCGCCACCAGGGTGGTGAGAACCAGTTCGAGAAGCGTGCTGCCGGCTAAACCCAAAAGCCCGCCGTGTCCGCGCCGGAGGGTCCGGTTGAGGGCGATGGCGGTCAGGCCGAAGGTTCGTGGCAACAGCAGCAGCAGCAGCGGCAGCCCGATCAGGATACGCAGGTCGGCGGTGCGCGGAATGATCAACGGTATCGGCCGAAAGATGTCGACAGTCTGCAGGACGTCGGTGGCCCCGAGGATCTGCACGGTACCCAAGACCAGGAACACCAGCCAGATTGGCGAGGCCAGATAGGCCATGACGCCCATCATGAAGTGGTAGCGGCTCATCCCGGCGAGGCCCTTGGCGGCCAGAAGCTGAACGTGCTGGAGGTTGCCCTGGCACCAGCGGCGGTCGCGCTGGGCGCTCGCAATCAGGCTCGGCGGCGGCTCCTCGAAGCTGCCCTGCCGGTCAGCCATCATGCGGACCTTCCAGCCGTCGGCGACCAGAAGGGCCGCCTCCACGAAGTCGTGGCTCATGATCTCGCCGCCGATCGGCGGCTTTCCCGGCAGGATCGGCAGCCCGCAGCTTGCCGCGAAGGCGCGCACGCGGATCATCGCGTTGTGCCCCCAGTAGCTGCAGGAATCCCCCATCAGGACGCCCAGCCCCTCGGCAATCGGTTGCCCCTGGACCGAGGTGGCAAATTGCTGGAGGCGACCGAACAGGGTCCGCGCGCGCACCGTCCGCGGCCAGGACTGCAGGAGCGCCAGCTTCGGATCGGCGTCCATCCGGTCTGCCATCCGGAGCACTGTTTCGCCGTCCATCAGGCTGTCGGCATCGAGCACCAGCATGTACTCGTAGTGCCCACCCCAGCGCTCGCAGAAGTCCTGGATGTTTCCGGCTTTGCGGCCGACGTTCTGGGTGCGGCGCCGGTAGAACACCCGTCCGACACCCTCGACGTCCCGCATCAGGGCGCTGCACGCCAGTTCCTCGCGCCGCGCGATCACAGGATCGCGGGTGTCGCTCAGCACGAACAGGTGAAATCCGGACAGCCGCCGTTCAGCGTCAAACGAGCGGTACATCGCCCGCAGCCCGGCGAACACCCGCTCGGTGTCTTCGTTGTAGATCGGCATCACCGCCACCAGACGCGGGCCGATCTGCGGCCCGTACCCGGAATCCTCACGGGCGCCGATCACACGCGCCAAGCGATGCCAGAACAAGGACGCCGCGCCGAGCGCGGCGATCCAGAAATTCGCGGCCAGCCAGGCGATCAGGATCGGGAAGATCACCAGCAGGGCGATCTCCACGGCGTTGAGGCGCATAGACGGGAACAACTGGCGGAACTCCAGCAGCGCCGCCGCCGTCGTCGTGATCACCAGGAACGCGAACAGAAGCCGGATCGACACCGTGGCCGCCGTGCTGCGTGTGGAAGCCGAGGGCTTATCTGATACAGGCATACGACCCTCTCATTCTGCGGTGACCTATTTCCGGCGCGTCGGGAATACTGGGCCGCCCCCTACGATCTACCGGCAAAGGTAGCCGCCCCAAGCGCACCGGCCCGCCAACGCGCAGCGGCCCGCGCGTCCGGGTCGGCTGCACCCGCTGACCGGTACGTCCCGCATGACCCCCTCGAACACCCGCAGGATTGCCGCAGCGATCCTGCTCGTCCTCGTTGCAACGGGATGCTCGAAAGTCCGCGAGACCGCGCCGAACCGGACCGCCACCGAACAATACCTGCTGTCGACCGCGACGGACCGGGCGGTCAGCCGCTTGTTCATCAAGCTGCCGGCCGGGACCAGGGTGTTCATCGACCCCAGCCGGTTCGAGTCCTACGACCGTGGCTACGCCATCGGCGCGATTCGCGATCGGTTTCTCGCCATTGGCGTGCATCTCACCGACAACCGCAGCGACGCCCAGGCGGTGGTCGAGATCCGCTCCGGAGCCCTGTCGACCAACGAGAGCGAGGCGTTGGTTGGCCTTCCCTCGTTCTCGATCCCGATCCCATTGACGGGAGACCTGGATCTCCCGGAGGTCGCCATGCTGAAGCAGGTCCGGCGCCGGGGTTTGGCGAAGATCGGCTTCACGGCCTATTGGATCGAGAACGGCGCGCTCGCCGACCGCACCGATCCTGTCATCGGAGTATCCGGCTACAATGACTGGACGTTTCTCGGGATCGACTGGCACGACGGCGATGTGGTTCCCGACGAATTGCCCCCGGAGGCCCGGCGGCGCGACCATGAAAAGAACGGGTCCGCCGAAGCGGACCCGTGAGGCACAGGGCGGACGTTCACGTCGGGGCTCAGGGATGCCCCGCCCCATAGACCGCGTCCGGCCACACCTATTCCACCGGATGTCACAGATCGCTCGCATGCCACTGGTAGGTCCAGGTCTCGCTCAGGGCCCCACCGCGGTGCTCGAGGAACATCCGGAGGTCGACCACCTCCGCCCCCTCCGGCTGCAATTCGAAGCGAGCGCGCCACGCCCCCAGTTCCGCGATGTAACGCGCCGTCGGGCGGGCGACCTTGCCCCGGCTGGCGGTGATAACCGGGCGCACCGGTGCCGCGGGGTCAAGCATCAGCAGATCGCCGCCGACGAAATCGACCACGAAGGCGCGGTTGCGGCGGTCACGCTCGCGGCCTGGCGTGCCGGCCACGCCGATCCGCGTCGACATCGCCCGGGCAGGCGCCGGAAGTCGGTCCGGCATGACGGTTCCCCAGTGCATCCGGTACGCCAGTTCAGCCGGTCGGTCGGGTTGCGGGGGTTCCTCCGGGCGCCAGTAGGCAACGATGTTGTCGACCGTCTCGTCGACGGCGGGCAGCTCGACCAGTTCGATCCGGCCGGGGCCCCAGTCGCCGCGAGGTTCGATCCAGAGATTCGGCCGGCGCTCGTACAGCACCCGGTCGTCCTGGAAATGCGAGAAGTTGCGGTCGCGCTGCAGCAGGCCGAAGCCGCGCGGGTTGGTGTCGGAGAAGGCGTTGACATGAGCGGCCGACGGGTTGTGGAGCGGTCGCCAGATCCATTCGCCGGAACCGGTCAGCATGGAAAGCCCATCGGAATCGTGCACCTCGGGTCGAAAGTCGTCGCGCTGCCGGTAGTCGTTCTCGCCGTGCAGGTACATCGAGGTGATCGGTGCGATTCCAGCGCTGTCGAGGCGGGTGCGCGGAAATATCGCGGTATCGACGTCGATGACGGTGGTTCGCCCAGGCTGAATGACGAACCGATAAGCTCCGGCGGTGCTGGCGCTGTCGAGCAAGGCGAGCACGGTGAGGCTGCCGTCGCCCGCCGCCGGCCGGTGCAGCCAGAAGGCCCGGAACATCGGGAACTCCTCGCTGCCGAAGCGGGTCGTGTCGATCGCCAGGCCGCGCGATGAGAGACCGTAGTGGAGTTCGCCGCCGACGGCTCTGAAGTAGCTCGCGCCCAGGAACGAGGCGACATCGCGGTCCCAGTTAAGCCGATCGTACAACCGGAACCCAGCATACCCGAGCGCGCCTTCCTCGTCGACGGTCGGGCTCACATCGCCGTAGGTGAAACGCGCCGGATCGAAGCCGATGGGGTTCGTCTCCTCGCCGGCAATCTCGAAAATTCGAACGGGATACTGAAACAGCCCACCGGCATGGAAAAGTCCGACCTCGAACGGCAGGTCCGTCCCAGACCACAACCGTGCCTCCCGCGCCGAGCGGATGGCGAAGTATCCCTGATAGTCAAGCTTCGCGAAACGCTCCGGGACCCGCGGCGGGTCCTGGAAGGCTTCCCGTGCCATGCGCTCCGCCAGAGCCCGTACATCGGCATAGCTGCGCACTCGCCCGTACGTCGCGGCGGCGGTTTCGTCCGCCGCCCATACGGCGCGACCAAGACCCGCAGCGGAGACGCCCAACAGGACGCCCAGCATGGCGTCACGTCTGGTAATCGCCATCCACGTCACTCCAAAGTCGGGATCGAATGGCTGGCCGTCACCGATTCTCTCGACGGTACAGCCGCTTGCGGTCGCCGAACACCAACCATTCCTTATCACCGAGGTTCCGTGTACAAACCCGCCGGCCCGTATAAGGGGTCATTGCGGTGCAGCACGGGGGGAACCATATCTTGATCCGGCCGTTCGCCCACCAAAATCCTCGGAGACCGGTATGCCCGACGACGTGTTTCTTGCCACTGCTGATGCCCTGCTTCTTGATCCGCCGATCGGTGTGCCCGAATCCGCCCCTCTCGACATGCCGCGCCGGCGGATCCAGTTCCTTCCGGTCGATCTGACACGCGTGTCGTCGCTGGCTTTGCTGTTCGGTCGCCGACAGCAGGGCTCGGAGGCCGGTTGAGTCGCGAAGCCTTCATGCTGCCCGTCCGGGTGCCGAAGTGCCGCGGCGTTCCGGGCTGCGCCGCCGTGACGGCGTGCGGCTGATTGCCAGGCGCCGATTGTGCGCCCTAATCGTCGCCGGCTGATTTTGGGGGCCGCTACCGCTGGTGGTGGCCTTCTGCTTTCCAGCCCGGCCATCGCCTACCGTCCCCGCCCGGTTATCACGCATGGTGTGCAATGCGGTGACGTGGACGCGTCGAGCGCCGTGTTATGGGCGCGGTCCGACCGGCCGGCGCGCCTGCGGGTCGAACTGGCGGCGACGGAGACGTTTCGCAACCCTCGCCTGGTCATCGGCCCGGACGCCACCGTGGCGAGCGACTTCACCGTCAAGACGCTGATCGATGGGCTGCCTTCCGGTCAGGATGTCTTCTACCGGATCACGTTCGAGAACCCCGATGCCCCAGGCTGCTACTCCGAACCGGGGATCGGCCGGCTGCGAACGGGCGCTTCGGCTCGGCAAAACGTCACATTTTTGTGGACCGGCGACACCGCCGGCCAGGGTTGGGGAAGCAACCCCGACTGGGGCGGGATGCGGGGCTACGCGACCATGGCCTCGCAGGGTGCCGATTTCCTGATTCACTCCGGCGACGGGATCTACGCCGACGCACCGTTCGCCGCCGAACGGCGAACGCCGGACGGCCGGGTGTGGCGGAACCTGGTGACCGAGGCGACGTCAAAGGTGGCGGAGACGCTCGACGAGTTCCGCGGGTACTATCGCTACAACCTGTCCGACGAGAACATCCGGCGCTTCAACGCCTCGACCCCGGTCTTCGCCCAGTGGGACGACCACGAGGTCACCGACAACTGGTACCCGGGCGAAATCCTGCGGGGCGATCCTCGCTACACGGTGCAGAGCGTCGATCTGCTGGCGGCGCGCGCGGCGCGCGCCTTCCACGAGTACCAGCCGGTCCGCGGCCATCCCGACGAGCCCCGCCGGGTGTACCGGCGGATCGGCTACGGTCCCCTGCTCGACGTCTTCATGATCGACCTTCGCAGCTACAGAGGCCCGAACGGCCCCAACGATCAAGTGGCGGAGTCCGATGCGACCGCCCTTCTCGGGTCGGCCCAGTCGCACTGGCTGAGGCGCGAGTTGCTGGCGTCGCGGGCCACTTGGAAGGTGATCGCCTCCGACATGCCGATCGGCTTGGTTGTTCACGACGACTGGCGGACCAAGACCGGATCGGAAGCCATCGCGAACCGCGACGGTCCGCCGCGTGGCCGGGAACTGGAGGTCGCTAGTCTGCTCCGGTTCATCAAGCACAACCGGATCCGGAACACCGTCTGGCTTACCGCCGATGTCCACTACACCGCCGCGCACCGCTACGAGCCGGATCATGCCCTGTTTCAGGATTTCGAGCCGTTCTGGGAATTCGTATCGGGGCCGATCCACGCCGGGACATTCGGGCCCGCCGATCTCGACAACACGTTCGGCCCACGGGTGGTGTTCCAGGCGCACGCTCCCAAAGGTCAGGCGAACCTGCCGCCCTGGGAGGGAAGACAGTACTTCGGTCATGTTGCGATCGACGGGCAGAGCGGCGCGATGACCGTGACGCTCAAGGACATCGCCGACACCGCTCTCTGGTCGGTCATGTTGCTGCCAGAGTCAGGCTGACTGCGCCACGGCGCTCCCCGTCAGGTTCCTTCCGCGTAGGGCTTCAACGCGCACCAGATCGTCGTGTGGTGTGGCACGGGGACCCCGAGCGCCCTGCCCCGGCGCGCCACCAGTCCCGACAGACTGGCGATCTCGATGCGTCGGCCACGGGCGAGGTCGTGGTACATCGACGCGTACATCCCTGGCGGAAAGCTAAGGGTGAGCGCAACCGACCGTTCGACGATGTCCGGAGACGTCCGGATACCTTCGGCCGTCGCCACCGCCACGACCTCGAGCATCAGGGCGCGCGCCAGCTCCTGGATCTCGGGATCGGTGTAGACCTCGCCGGCCGGCTTGCGGAGCAGCGTCGTCAGGCCCGCGTTGGTGGCCAAAAGAACGAATTTGTCCCAAAGCGCCGCCCGGATGTCGGCCGAGACATCGGCTTCGAAGCCAGCCGTGCGGCAGACGTCACGGAACCGGGTTGCCCGAGCGGAGACGGCGCCGGCAAGTTCGCCGAACACAATCCGTGACATGTCCGAGGTATAACGCACCACCCCTGGCTCGGCGATCAGCGCCGATACGTAGGCGGCGCCGCCGAGAACTTGGCCGCTGCCGAAGACAGCCGCCAGGCGATCCGGACCATCCACACCGTTCTGCAGGCTGATGACCATGGTGTCCGGTCCGACCACCGGCCGCACCGCCTCGCCCGCCGTCTCGGTGTCGTAGAGTTTCACCGCGAACAGGACCACGTCGGCGTATCCATCGATGCTGGAAGGGTCGTCGGTGGCGCTGCCGGGGGCGAGCGCGATGTCACCGCGTGAGCCTTCCAGCCTGAGGCCGCGGCTGCGCATGGCCTGGAGATGCGGGCCGCGGGCGATGAAGACCACCTCGTGCCCGGCCCGCACCAGGTGCGCCCCGAAATACCCGCCGACACCGCCGGCTCCCATGATCACGACCCGCATTGCATCACCTCGCCTTAAGACGCTGGCACGTTAGGCGAGCGCTCCCCGCTCGCCAAGTCGGCGAACGCGGCCACCCTGCTTCCGCGACCCGGTCGTTCGATCAACGAATCGAAACTCATTTACGGAATCGTAATAATTTAGGTACAGTAATTTCAGAACAGTATGTGTTTCGAGCATTTTGCCTTCAGAAGAGAGGCGATGAATGGCTCTGAGAAGCCTTTTCGCAGGCTGTGCCCTGGCCACCGCGCTCCTCGGGACCACGAGTGTCGGGGTTGCTGGTGACACGCACGTCCCCGCGGGCATCGACGCGGCGATCCGGAAGGCCCGCGAGGCTGAGCGCGACGGGCGGGCCGACATCGCGATCGCGTTATACCGGGAGGCCCACGAAGCCCAGCCGTTCGCCGCCGAGCCGCTTGCCGCGTGGGGCTTGTTGGCCAACCGGCTCGGCGAGCCGGAGGCTGCTCTGGTCCTGCTCAACGCGGCGCTCGCGACCGCTCCCCGCGAACGCGAGACGCGTCGCGGCCTCGCCGATGCCCTGGTGAACCTTGACCGCGGCGCCGAGGCTCTCGCGGTCTACCGCCGCCTCCTGACCGAAGACCCGGCTGATGCCGTCTCCTGGAACGGCATGGGCGCGGCGCTCGACGGGCTGGGTGATCATCAGGAGGCTCAAGCCGCCTATCGTGAGGGCTTGGCGTTGACGCCTGGCGGGCCTCGCCCGCTCGACACTCTTGCCGTTTCGCCGGTAGTGTCCGGCTCGGCGGGAGACAGTGATCGTCCAGGCACCCGGTTGGCGGCGGTCGAACCGGTCGCCGGGACGCCATTGCCGGATCGTCAAGGTTCCGTCGTGCGCGACCCATGATCGCGGAAGCGCAATATTCTGTCCCGAGGTTCTACCCCGACTCCCTGAATTGACCTTTGGCCGGCCCTTGGGCCGGCCACTTCTTTTCCGGCAATCTCGGTCAGGCCTGGGTACCGTGGCAGAGCACACCGTCATCGAGGACGAGGCTTCCTGGAAGCGGGTCTGGAAGCAGCGCCCCTTCCAGGCGCGCGCCCCGTAGATCGGCGTCTTCCATGGCCGCTGTCGACAGGTTCACATCGCGCAGGTCCGCGCCCCGAAGGTTGGCCCCGCTGAGATCTGCGAAATGAAGGTCGGCGCCGACCATGCGGGTGGGCATCGACTGACCGGTCTCCAGAATGAGCGCGCGGAGGTTGGCCCCGGCCAAGCTGGCGTTGCGCAGGCGCGCGCCGCGCAGGTCGGCACCGCGAAGATCGGCACGCTGCAGGTTGGCGAACCGAAAGTCGCCATCGCCGAGCTGACCCGCCGCCATCTGCGCCCCTCCCAAATCCAGGCCACACCAGATCGCGCCCTTAGCGAGTATCGCGGTCAGATTCACGTCGTCGAGGCCGACTGCCGCCCGCAGATCGAACCCACTGACGTCGAGCTGCCGCCCCTGCGCGCTGGCGGTAGCCACCCACGTCGAATGCTGGGCCAGCCTAACCTCCAGAGGATCGCCGAGTTCATCGAGGATTCGTCCCGCCGGTCGATCGGTGATGGCTCCGCGCAAATCCGCACCGCCCAGTTCGGTCATGTTCACGGTGACGCGCGTGAAGATCGCGTTCTTCAGGCTGGCCTTCTCGAGGTTCGCCCAGCTCAGGTCGACTCCGTCCATATTGGCGCCATCGAAGGTCGCGCCACGCAGGTTGCACCTGACCAACCGGGTTCCGCGCATCAGCGCGTCCGAGAAGATCGTTTTGACGCAGACGGCCCCCGACAGGCGGGCACCGGAAAGATCGGCACCCGAGAAATCGGCCTGCTGCATCTGCGACGCCGCCTGCTCGATCTCGATGATGTGGAGATCACGGTCGCGCTCGCCCCGCTCGGCGAGGTTGCTCTCGCGGATGTCGGCGTCGATCAGGGAGGCGCCGACAAGACGAGCTGCCCGCATGCTCGCGCCCCGCAGGTCCGACCTCACCAAGCTCGCCCCGACCATGCCGGCCCCGCGGAGATCCGCGGCAAACAAGGAGGCATAGTCCAGAATGACGCGGTCGAGGCTGGCGCTCGCCAGAACCGATCCGGTCAGGTCGGCATCCGTCAGGTCAGCCTCCCGAAAGTTCAGCCAGCCGAGGTCGAAGAACGACAGCACCGCCCGGGCGCCACCCAGCCTGCCTTTCCGAAACCGGACATGCCGCTTCAGAATCCGGTCGAGCTGGTCTTGTGAGAGCCTCTCCAACCGCCGGGCCCGGGGCTTGGGATGCGTCATGGCTCGAACTCCGCGTTCCCAAACGGACCTTCATTTTATAATAGCGAATCGGGTTGAAATCAATCAATTTAAAGTTAATCGTCAAATTTATATCAAGTTTGGAAGGTTTGCGGCGGAGACTTCTCCTGTCAGGACCGCGGCGGCGGCTCCCGCCATGTCCTTGGCCGGATCGGCAGTGCGCTGTAAAGGTGTTGGCGACGCAACGGTATTCCAGCCCCATGCCTCACTCTCCCGCGAAAAACCTTGCCGAACTCGAGGCCCGACTGGCCTACGATTTCGAATGCCTGAACGAGCCGCCAAGCCGCTGGACACAACCGGTATCCGGTCCGGACGGCGCGCCGATGCTGGACGCGATCGTCATCGGCGGCGGGATGTGCGGCCTGGTGGCCGCCGCCGCGCTGCGGCGGCGCGGGCTGACGGCGCTCCGGATCGTCGACCGATGTACCGAGGGCCGCGAGGGGCCCTGGGTCACCTACGCCCGCATGCGCACGCTGCGGTCGCCGAAGCATCTGGCAGGCCCGGCTCTCGGGCTTGCGGCCCTCACCTTTCGCGCCTGGTTCGAGGCGCAGTGGGGCGGGGATGCCTGGAATTCGCTCGATCGAATCCCGCGCGCGCAGTGGATGGACTATCTGCGCTGGTACCGTCGGGTGCTGCACCTGCCCGTGGAGAACGGCGTCGAGGCAACCCGGGTCGATCCGGTCGACGCTGGACTGGCCATCCGGCTGGAGGGGCCTGACGGCGGCGAAACGGTTCACGCCCGCCGGGTGGTCCTGGCTTCGGGTCGCGAAGGCATCGCCGTTCCCCGCCGCCCCTCCTGGACCGAGACGATTCCGCCCGGCCAGGTTTCGCACACCTACGACGACATCGATTTCGCCGGACTCTCCGGCAAGGCGGTAGCGGTCATCGGCTACGGGGCCTCCGCGTTCGACAACGCGGCCGAGGCGCTCGACGCCGGCGCCGCGTCGGTGGTGCTGTTGGCGCGGCGCACCGACATGCCGCGGGTCAACAAGTTCAAGGGCGTGGTTTACCCGGGCTTCACGCTCGGCTACCCGACCCTGACACCCGAAGATCGTTGGCGGGTGATGACCTACCTCTTCGACTCCCGGGTGGCGCCGCCGCGCGCCGCCGTGCTGCGGGTGTGCGACGATCCGCGCTTCTCGGTTGCCACCGGCGCCTCGATAACCGGCGCGCTCTCGCAGGGCGGTCGCGTCCTGCTGCAGACGACGGCGGGCGAGCGCGCCGTCGACCACGTCATTCTCGGAACAGGATTCCGGATCGACCTCGGCGGCTCGCCGCTGCTGGGCCCGATCGCCAGCCGGATTGCCACCTGGCGCCGTCTGGTGACGCCGCCACCGTCGCAGGCCGACCACGAGTTCCTGGACTTTCCCGACCTCGGCCCAGCTTTCGAGCTGAAGCCCGTAATCCCCGGGGACCTGCCCTGGCTCAGCCGGATCCACGCCTTCACCTTCGCTGCAGCCCTTACCCACGGCAACGTATCGGGCGACATCCCGGCGGTGAGCGACGGTGCCAACCGGCTGGCCGACGCCATCGCCGCGGCGGATTTCCGAGACGCGCTCGGGCACCACGAGGCGGTCCTGCGGGCCTTCGACGACCCGGAATTGTCGGTCGAGGATGTCGCCCGGCTTCGACCCTGGACTGAGCAGGATCCGCTATGACCGACTACGTCGACAGCTACTACGCCCGCACCCGTGCCGACGATCTTCGCAGGCCACCGCTGGACGGCTCGCTGACGGCCGAGGTCGCGGTGATCGGTGGCGGCATGGCCGGGCTCTCGGTGGCGCTGGGGCTCGCGGAGCGCGGTCGCCGAGTGATCGTTCTCGAGGCGCACCGAGTCGGCTGGGGGGCTTCCGGGCGCAACGGCGGATTCGTCTCGGCGGGCTTCGCGCTCGGCCCGACCGAACTCGTGCGCAAGGTCGGCACGCCCCGCGCCCAGGAGATGTACCGGCTGACCCAGGACGCGGTCGCGCTGGTTCGGCGACGCGCCGAAGCCATGGGCGACGCGACGGCCCCGATCGTCGACGGGATCGCCGGCTGCTCGTGGTTCGACGATCGCGCCGCCGTGCAGCGTCGGGCCGACTGGATGAACGAAACCTTCGGCGAACGCCGAGAGGTCTGGGAGCGCGATCGGGTACGCTCGATCTGGCGCAGCCCCCGCTACTACGACGCGATGTTCAACCCGTCAGCGTTCTCCTTCCACTCGCTCAACTTCACGCGCGGCACCGCGGCGGCGATCGAGGCGCTTGGCGGCACGGTTCACGAAGACACGCCGGTCCGGCGCATCGATCTGTCCGGCGAACCGAAGCGGATCCACACCGACCGCGGAACGGTAACCGCGGACCAGGTGGTGATCTGCTGTTCCGGCTACATCGACGGGCTGGTCGGCCCGCTGTCGCGCGCGATCCTGCCGATCGGCACCTACGTCGTGCTGACCGAACCGGTCGGCGAGCGGCTGAAGGATGTCATCGGCGCCCCGAACGGGGTCTCCGACGACCGCTTCGCCAACGATTACTACCGCCCGCTGCCGGACACCCGCCTGCTGTGGGGCGGCCGGATCAGCCGATGGACCGATCCTCAGGCGCTGTCGGACACCATGATGGGCGATTTGCGGCGGGTCTACCCCCAGCTCTCCGATCTCAGGGCCGAGGTCGCGTGGCCGGGAACCATGGGCTACGCGGTACACAAGATGCCCCAGATCGGCCGGCTGCGCCCGGGAGTGTGGTACAGCCAGGGCTATGGTGGCCATGGCATGGCGGCGACGACCATGGGCGGCGAACTGGTGGCCTCGGCGATCGCCGAGGAAGACGAGCGCTGGCGGATGTTCCAGCCGTTCGGACTGATTCCCGCCGGTGGTCGGCTGGGGACATGGTACGCCCAGGCCGTTTACTGGAGCTATCAGGCGCGCGATGCCTGGAACCTGTGGCGACAAGGCGCGGGGCGGTAGTCGGCCCGCGCCGGCCTTGCCTGGCCGACGGACAGAACGCTACACCGCTGCCACAAGCGAACGGACGGATCGACCGTGACATCGCCCGACACAGCCGCTCCCAGGAGTGGTCCTGCCCAGCCGATTGGCCTGATCGGCCTCGGCACCATGGGCCGCAACCTGGCCCTCAACCTCGCTGACCACGGCACGCCGCTGTTCGCCTGGGAGCGCGATCCGGATTTGGCGGCCTTGGCCCGCGATCAGTTGCCTGACGGAACGGTCTGGGCCGAAAGCCCGGCCGCCCTCGCCGCCGCCCTGCCGGCTCCCCGCACAATCCTGCTGATGGTCACCGCCGGTGCGGCGGTCGACGCGGTGGTCGCCGCGTTGCTCCCCTCGTTGTCGCCGGGCGATGTGGTCCTGGACGGCGGCAACGCCGACGCCCGCGACACCGCCCGCCGGCAGGCCGGGCTTGCCGGCACCGGGGTCGAGCTGATCGGCCTCGGGGTCTCCGGCGGCGAAGAGGGCGCCCGCTTCGGTCCGGCGCTGATGGCCGGTGGGTCGGCGTCTGCCTGGGCCCGGGTGGCCCCTGTCCTGGGCACCATCGCTGCGCGATCGTCCGACGGCACACCATGCTGCGCGCTGCTCGGCGCCGGCGCCGCCGGACACTTCGTCAAGACGGTGCACAACGGCATCGAGTACGCCGTGATGCAGGCGCTGGCCGAGACTTACGACCTGATGCGCCATGGTCTCGGCATGACGCCCGACGCCATTGGCGACGTGTTCGAGCGCTGGAACCGCGGATCGTTGGAGAGCTATCTGGTCGAGATCGCCGCAGACGTCGTTCGCACCCGCGACGACGACGGCGCACCACTGCTCGACAAGGTGGTCGATTGTGCCGGTCAGAAAGGCACCGGGCGCTGGGCGTCGTTGGCGGCGCTCGACTACGGCGCCCCGGCACCGACCATTGCCGAGGCGGTGTTCGCGCGCGCGGTGTCGGCGCGCGGCGACGACCGCCGGGCCCTCGCCGTCCCGCCGTCGCCGGTGGTCCTGTCGCTCGATGATCTCGAGGCCGGACTGGAAGCCGCCACGCTGGCGGCGTTTGTCCAGGGGTTCGACCTGATCGCGGCGGCTGACGCGGCGGAAGGCTGGTCGGTCGACCAGGCTGCCGTCGCCCGGGTCTGGCGGGCCGGTTGCATCCTGCGGGCCGCCCTGCTCGACCGGTTGGCCAAGGCGGCGCGCACGGTGCCGCCTGGCGCGCTGCTGTTGAGGGCAACGGACCTTGGAGCCGAGATGCGAGCCGCCTTGCCCGGCCTGCGTCGAACCGTCGCGGCGGCGGCGGTCGGCGGCATCGCGGCGCCGGCGATGATGTCGGCGCTGGCCTGGGTCGACGGCATGTCCCGGGAGCGGGTGCCGGCGGACTTCCTGCAGGGCCTGCGGGACCGGTTCGGCGCGCACCGATTCGAGCGAACCGACCGTCCTGGCAGCCATCACGCCGAGTGGAGAGGCCATTGAGCGTCGTCGTCCTGATGGGGGTGTCGGGAGTGGGCAAGAGTACCGTCGGTCGACGCCTCGCCGACGCGCTCGGCTATGGCTACGCCGAAGGCGACAGCTACCACCCGGCCGCCAACGTCGAGAAGATGCGGGCCGGTCAACCGCTCGACGACGCCGATCGCTGGCCGTGGTTAAGGGCGATCGCGGCTGATATCGACCGCTGGCTCGCCGACGGCACCGGCATGGTGGTGGCCTGCTCGGCCCTCAAACGTGCGTACCGCGACCTGCTGATCGGCGATCGGCCGGACGTGCGTCTTGTCCAACTCACCGGCGAGGAAGCGCTGATCCGCGACCGCATCGCCGCGCGGCGGCACGAATACATGCCCCCGGGCCTGCTGGTCAGCCAACTCGCGACCCTGGAATCGCCGGGCGCCGACGAGCGACCGATCATGATCGACGTGCGGGAAGATCCCGATGCCTGCGTCGAGGCGATCCGCATCGCCCTCTCCCGCGGGCACTGATTCACGGGCGCTCGACCAGCGGGCCGATCCGCTCCACCAGATCCTCGGCGATCACGCTCGGCCCGGCGGCAAGGCCGGCCTCGCCGTGAATCCAGGCGCCGGCCGAGGCTGCCTCGAAGGCTGGCACGCCGCGTGCCAGAAGGCCGCCGATCAAGCCAGCAAGCACGTCGCCGGAACCGGCGGTCGCCAGCGTCGGCGGCGCGTTGTCGACCAGGACGGCACGACCGTCCGGAGCCGCGACCACGGTGTCGGCTCCCTTCAGCAAGACCACCGCGCCGAGCCGCGCCGCTGCCGCGCGTGCCGCCACGAGCTTGCCGGCTGCCAGATCGAGGTCCGGGAGCAGTCGCCTGAATTCGCCCTCGTGCGGGGTCAGCACGACCGGACCCGTAATCCGAGATGCGAGATCCGAGGCGGCCCCGGCGAAGGCGCCGATGCCATCGGCGTCGATCAGCACGGCCCGACCGGTCGACAGGACCGCCGACACCAGGGCGCGCGGCTTCTCCCCGTCACCCAGGCCCGGCCCCACGACCACGGCGGAGAAGCGGGGATCCGCCAGCAGCGCTGCCAGCGCTTCCGCCCCGGCCACATCCCGCACGATGGCGCCCGGCGCACCGTTGGCGTAGAGCGCGCTCGAGCCCGGCGGCACCGCGGCGGTCGCGAGCCCGACACCAGAGCGTCGGGCGGCTGCGAGCGCCAGACGGGCCGCCCCCGCCATCGCCCCGCCGACCACCACGACGTGGCCGCGCCGATACTTGTGGTCCGAGGGCGTGCGCCCCGCCAGCGACCCGCGCCAGGCCGGCGGGGCGTCGACGGCGGTGCGCGGATCGATCGACTCGAGCGCCGCCGCCGGAATGCCGATGTCGCAGACCCGTAGTGTCCCGCACAGCGAACGCCCGGGCAGCAGCAGGTGGCCGGGCTTGCGCCGGAAGAAGGTTACCGTCAGGTCGGCCGGGGCGGCGACGCCACGCACCAATCCGGTGTCGCCGTCGACGCCGCTCGGGACATCCACCGCCACCGAAACGACGCGTCCCGCCGCCACCAGCCCAGCCAGCGCGCTCACCGTCTCGCCAGCGGGCCCGTCCAGGTCGCGTGTCAGTCCGGCCCCGAACAGCGCGTCGACCACCAGGGCGGCCCCGTCCAGCGCCCCCACGCCGACGGTTTCTACCGGCCCCATCCATTGGGTCCTCGCCCAGGCGGCATCGCCGCGCAGCCCGTCCGAATCACCCAGGGCCGCTACCCGCACGTCCCAGCCATGGTCCGCCAGGTTACGGGCGACCACCCAGCCATCGCCGCCGTTGTTGCCCGGTCCCGCCAGCACCAGAGCCGGCCGCGGGCGATAGCGCCGGCGGATTGCCACGGCCACGGCGGCACCGGCGGACGCCATCAGGGAGATGCCGCTGATGCCGCCGGCGATCGCGATGCCGTCGGCGCGCGCCATCTCGGCGCAGGTCAGCAGCAGTTCGGTACCGTCCGGGAAGACCGTCATGGCTCGCCTTGACCGTTCGGGCGACGCTATCGCTCCAGAGCGGTGGTGGAAAGCCTGCACGAAAGATAGTGGGGCGAGTGATGGGGATCGAACCCACGGCCTCCAGAGCCACAATCTGGCGCTCTAACCAACTGAGCTACACCCGCCATAACCTCGCTCGACCTCGGCCGAGCGAGGCGCGTTTGCTATCCCAGCGACCCGCCCCCGTCAACCTAAATGGGTCAGCCGAGATAGTGGGCCAGTCTCTCGACCGCTCCGTCGAGCACCGCGTCGCGCTTGGCGAAGCAGAACCGGATGAAATCGGTCGGAGCGGTGGTACGGTCCTGATAGAACGCCGACACCGGCACGGCGGCGACTCCGGCCTCGGTGACCAGCCGGCGGCAGGACCCCTGGTCGTCCTCGCCCGGCTTCAGGAAACGCTTGGCGTCGACGAACAGGAAGTAGGTTCCCTGACAGACCGCCGGCTCGAGCCCGATGCCGGTCAGCGCCGTCGACAGGCGGTCGCGCTTGGCCTGCATGGTGTCGCGCAGGCCATCGAAATAGCCGTCCTCCTGACCGAGCCCGAAGGCGACGGCGCGCTGCAGGTTCGGCGCGGTGGTGAACACCAGAAACTGGTGCGCCTTGGAGATCGGCTGCAGAAGGTGCTCCGGCGCGGTCAGATAGCCGACCTTCCAGCCGGTCAACGAGAACGTCTTGCCGGCCGAGCCGATCCGCACGCAGCGCTCGCGCATGCCCGGCAACGTCATCAGCGGGATGTGCGCGCGATCGTCGAACGCCAGGTGCTCGTAGACCTCGTCGCACACCGCGTAGGCGTCGTGCCGGCGCACCAGGTCGGCGATGGCCTCCAACTCGGAGCGGGTAAACACCTTGGACGCCGGGTTCTGCGGGTTGTTCAACACGATCAGCTTGGTGCGGTCGCTGAACGCGGTGGCCAGCGCGTCGAGGTCGAGGGTCCAGTGGGGAGGCGTCAGGCGGACGGTCTTCGGGACGCCCCCGGCGCGCCGGATCATCGGCAGATAGCAGTCGTACAGCGGTTCGATCACCACGACTTCGTCGCCCGGCTCGATCAGCGCCAGAAAGCACGCCGCCAGCCCCTCGGTTGCGCCGGTCGAGACCATGGTCTCGGTCTTCCAGTCGACGTCGATGCCGTAGAAGCGCTTGTTGTGCGCAGCCACCGCCTGGCGCAGTTCCGGCACCCCCATCATCGGCGGGTACTGGTTGGGCGGGTCGTAGAGTGCCGCCGACGCGGCGTCGAGCACCGAGTCCGGCCCGCGGTCGTCGGGAAACCCCTGGCCGAGGTTGATCGCCTGATGCTCGATGGCGAGACGCGACATCACCTCGAACACCGTGGTGCCGTAGCTGGACAGCAGCGAATTCGCGGGCTTCATCGACGTTCCTCCCGACCCCCCATCCGGGGACCGGTCGGATACCGCGCGGCTCGTACGCACGCAAGCCCGCTGCTTACGCACGCAAGCCCGCTGCTGGTGTGGTGCCGAGGAGACGCTTTCCACGCCGCCCCGGGTCGCTAGAATGCGCCCCCGCTGCCCCCTGCAACGACAGCGACGCGCCCGACGTCGCGCGAGAGGAAACGCCCATGCCCATCCTGGCCGACCGGATGTCCCAACTTGGTACCGAGACCGCGTTCGAGGTGCTGGCCCGCGCCAACGCGCTGGCGGCCGCCGGCAAGAGCATCATCAACCTCGGCATCGGCCAGCCGGACTTCAAGACGCCCGACCACGTCGTCGAGGCCGGCATCAAGGCGATGCGCGACGGCCACCACGGCTACACGCCGGCCGCCGGCATCCCGCAGCTGCGCGAAGGCGTGGCCGCCGATCTGCGCAAGCGCCACGGCGTCGAGGTCGATCCGGACCTGATCATGATCATGCCGGGCGGCAAGCCGACGATGTTCTTCGCCTGCCTGATATTCGGACAGCCGGGCGCGGAGATCCTGTACCCGAACCCGGGATTCCCGATCTACGAGAGCTCGGTGAAGTTCTCGGGAGCGACCGCCGTCCCCTACCCGCTCAGCGAGGCCAACGGCTTCGCGTTCTCGGCCGAGGAGGTGCTTTCTAAGATAACCTCACGCACCCGTCTGATCATCCTGAACAGCCCGGCCAACCCCACCGGCGGCGCCGTGCCAAAGGCCGAGTTCGATCGGCTGGCGGCTGGCCTCGCCGATTGGCCGGGGGTCTACATCCTGTCCGACGAGATCTACGGTCAGATGCTGTACGACGGCCGCGAGCACACCACCCTGCTGTCGTACCCCGAGCTTCGGGACCGGGTGATCCTGCTTGACGGGTGGTCGAAGACCTACGCCATGACAGGCTGGCGGCTCGGCTACTCGATCTGGCCGAAGGCGATCTTCCCGCACGCCGAGAAGCTGGCGGTCAACTGCCACTCCTGCGTCAACGCGCCGACCCAGTTCGCCGGCCTGGCGGCGCTGACAGGGCCCCAGGACGCCGTCCATGCCATGGTCAAGGCGTTCGACGAGCGACGCCGCGTGATCGTCGGCGAGCTTAACCAGATTCCCGGCTTCCGTTGCGTCGAGCCAGGCGGGGCGTTCTACGCTTTCCCAAACATCGAGGGCACCGGCATGGGCTCGAAGGCGCTGCAGACCAAGCTCCTGGAGGACGCCGGCGTGGCCGTCATCGCCGGCACCAGCTTCGGGGCCTTCGGAGAAGGCTATCTGCGGTTCTCCTACGCCAGCTCGACTGAAAACATTCGAGAGGCGATCAGGCGCATCCGTGTTTGCCTGTCTTGAAGGCGATAAACTGCACAATAATTGTTCACTCGCTCTCGAAACAGGCATGATGTTCTGATCGTCCTTCGAGTCCGATCTGTTGGAACCGAGGGTTTCCGCGGTCGAGCGCGCTTCCTGGTGGTTGGCATATCGCGTGCTATGCCCGCCCTTGGACGAGGCCGCCCGGCCATCCATCCGTACGCAATACGAAGGCACGGACCCAATGAAGAAGGTCGAAGCGATCATCAAGCCGTTCAAGCTGGACGAGGTGAAGGAAGCGCTGCACGAGGTCGGGATCCAGGGGATCACGGTTACCGAGGCCAAGGGCTTCGGCCGGCAGAAGGGGCACACGGAGCTCTACCGCGGCGCCGAGTACGTCGTGGACTTTCTCCCGAAGGTAAAGGTCGAGATCGTCATGGAAGACGCCCAGGTCGCGCGCGCCGTGGAGGCGATCCAGACCGCGGCGCACACCGGCCGCATCGGCGACGGCAAGATCTTCGTGTCCACCGTGGACGAGATCATCCGCATCCGCACCGGCGAGACCGGTTCGGACGCGATCTGACGGGCGCCGGGGCCGACACGCCCCGGACGCGCGGGTTTCCCGGGTCCTCCGGGATGGGGAGCGTGGGGCGGCATACGGGGACCGTGGCCGTCCCGGCAATTATGCAGACAGGAAGGAAACCATGTCCGACGACGTCAAGCGCGTAATGGAAATGATCGAGGAGAACGATGTTAAGTACGTCGATCTCCGTTTTACCGACCCCCGGGGCAAGGTGCACCACGTCAGCCAGCACGTGCGCACCATCGACGAGGACTCGCTCGTTGAAGGCTTCATGTTCGACGGGTCGTCCATCGCCGGCTGGAAGGCGATCAACGAATCGGACATGGGTCTGAAGCCGGACCTCTCGACGGCGGTCATGGATCCGTTCTTCGCCCAGCCGACCCTGGCGATCACCTGCGATATCGTGGAGCCTTCCACCGGCCAGCCCTACGAGCGCGATCCGCGGTCGACCGCCAAGGCGGCGCTGAAGTACATGCAGAGCCTGGGCGTTGGCGACACCGCCTACTTCGGCCCCGAGGCCGAGTTCTTCGTGTTCGACGACGTCAAGTACGACGTCAAGGGCAACAAGGGCTACTACGAGCTCGACAACGAGGAAGGTCCGTACAACACGGCCCGGGCCTACGAAGAGGGCAACCTCGGTCACCGTCCGGGCGTGAAGGGCGGCTACTTCCCGCTGCCGCCGGTCGACTCCGGCCAGGATCTGCGCAGCGAGATGCTGTCGGTCATGGAAGAGATGGGCGTAAAGGTCGAGAAGCACCACCACGAGGTGGCGCCCTCGCAGCATGAGCTCGGCATGGAGTTCGGCACCCTCGTCACGACCGCCGACCACATGCAGATCTACAAGTACGTGGTCCAGCAGGTCGCGGCCGCCTACGGCAAGACCGCCACGTTCATGCCGAAGCCGATCTCGGGCGACAACGGCTCGGGCATGCACGTCCACCAGTCGATCTGGAAGGACGGCAAGCCGCTGTTCGCGGGTTCGGGCTACGCCGACCTGTCGGACACCGCGCTGTACTACATCGGCGGCATCATCAAGCACGCCCGCGCGCTGAACGCCTTCACCAACTCGACGACCAACAGCTACAAGCGGTTGATCCCGGGCTTCGAGGCGCCGGTGCTGCTGGCCTACTCGTCGCGCAACCGCTCGGCGTCGTGCCGCATTCCGCACGTCAACAGCCCGAAGGGCAAGCGCGTCGAGGTCCGGTTCCCGGATCCCGCCGGCAACCCCTATCTCGGCTTCTCGGCGATGCTGATGGCCGGCCTCGACGGCATCCAGAACAAGATCCATCCGGGAGACCCGATGGACAAGAACCTCTACGATCTGCCGGCCGAAGAGCTGGCCGACATCCCGACCGTCTGCGGCTCGCTCCGCGAGGCTCTCGAGAACCTGGACAAGGACCGCGCCTTCCTGACCCAGGGCGGGGTGTTCACCGACGACCAGATCGACGCCTACATCGAGCTCAAGATGGAAGAGGTGTACGCCTTCGAGCACACCCCGCACCCGATCGAGTTCCAGATGTACTACTCGAGCTGATCGCCACAACGCATTGAGATAACGAACGGGCCGTTCCCTTGGGTGCGGCCCGTTTCGCGTCGCCTCACCGGTGGCCGATCTCCGCCACGTCGAACGGGGTGGTCTGGTAGAGCTGGTTGATCCAGTTGCCGAACAGCAAATGGGCGTGGCTGCGCCAGCGGTTCTCGGGCCGGCGGGCGGGATCGTCGTTCGGGAAGTAGCCGTGCGGGATCGCGATCGGGCGGCCGGCCGCCACGTCACGGAAGTACTCGTCGCCGAGCGAGTTCGAGTCGTACTCGATGTGGTTGAACATGTGCAGCGACCGGTGGTTCGGGTCGTCGAGCAGGCACAGGCCCGCCTCGTCGGATTCCATCAGCACGGTCATGCCGCTGCCGGCCGGAATGTCCTCGCGCCGCACCTCGGTCCAGCGCGACACCGGGATCGCGAAGTCGTCGGAGAAGCCCCGCAGATAGGCCGACGCCGGCGCCAGGTTGCGGTGGCGGTAGACGCCGAACGCCTTCTCGGCCAGCGCGTGCTTCGGCATGCCGTGGAAGTGGTGGACCGCCGCCTGCGCGCCCCAGCAGATGTTGAAGCAGCCGTGCACGTGGGTCTGCGTCCAGTCCAGGATCCGGCGCAGTTCGTCCCAGTAGGTCACCTGTTCGAACGGCATCGTCTCGATCGGGGCGCCGGTGACGATGAAGCCGTCGAAGCGCTGCGACCGGATGTCCTCCCAGTCGCGGTAGAACGAGATGATGTGGTCGCTCGGGGTGTTGCGGGCGACGTGGTTGGTCATCTTGACCAGGGTCAGTTCGACCTGCAGCGGCGTCGAGCCGAGCAGCCGGGCGATCTGGGTCTCGGTCTTGATCTTGTTGGGCATCAGGTTGAGCAGCCCGATGCGGATCGGCCGGATGTCCTGGCGCGCCGCGTCGGCCTCGCGCATCAGCATGACGCCTTCCGCCTCGAGGGTGGCGCGGGCCGGAAGGTCGTCGGGAATCTTGATGGGCATCGACTGGTCTCGTTCTGCCTGCTGCCGGGCGCACGTCCCGCCCCGCCGCTTAACGACGGCTCGGGGGCGCCGCATCCGGGGCTATGGTAGAAATTACATCGCGGCGCGCGTCAACCGCCGGTGTCGCGCGCTACCCGTCGACCGGCCGCTTGCGGCCCTGGTCGTCGATCGCGACGTAGGTGAAGCGGTCCTCGGTGACCAGCACGCGCTCCTCGCGGCGGTTAAATTATGCGCACTGTCACCGGAACGCGGCCACCGGAACGTGGCCGTCGACCGCGATGGTGTCGGACGTCAACGCGATCCGGGCGGTGTAGGACGGCGGCGCCTGCGGGTTCTGGCCCTGCGGCGGAGCCGCACCGGCTGCACCCGCGCCGGCCCCGGCACGCGCCGCCGCGGTCGCGTCTACGGCGTCAGCCGACAACCCGATCACCGTGCCCGTCAGCGTGCCGTAGCGCAGGTAGTTGAAGGCATCGAGCTTCACCACCGCCTCCTGGCCCTCGGCCACGAGGCCGATGTCGCGGTTCGGGATAGTCGCCGTCACCTCCAGCGCGTCACCTTCCGGTACGATCCGCATCAGCGCCTCGCCGGCACTCACCACCCCGCCGAGCGTGGTCACGCCCATCTGCGTCACGATACCCCCCGCTTTCGCGAGGGCAGGCTTGGCCGGTGCTGTCACCACCCGACGGGCGTCACGGTCGGCGGCCTTCACCAGTTCCTGGCCGATCGCGGCGGTCTGCTCGCGGATCTGCGACAGGTCCTTGACCCGCTCGGACTCGGCACGCGCTAGGCGCGCGTCGCGGTCGGCCCGGGCCGTGGCGATGTCGGCGGCGGCCCGCGCCAGCTCGGCCTCGGTCACGTTGATCTCGTGGCTGGCCTCGACCAGCCGGCGCTTGACCTCGAGGTACTCCGAGCGGGTGGTCAGCCGCTTCTCCAGCAGGATGCCGAGGCTGACCTCGCGTTCCGCCAGGATCGGCACCACGGCGGCCAGCTTGCCGCGCTGCGCCGCGAGACTGCGGCGCGCCGCGGTCAGCCGCGCGATCTCCAGGTTACCGGCCATCATCTGGCGGGCCAGCTTGTCGCGTTCGGCCCCGGTCTCGGTCGGGTCGAGCTCGACCAGCGCCTGGCCGGCGACGACGCGGTCGCCCTCGGCGACATTGATCGCCCGCACCACGCCGCCCTCGGCCGCCTGCACCTCGAAGGCAACCTCGCGCAGCAACATCGTCGTCATGCGTCGACCGGCCGCTTGCGGCCGGCCTCGTCGATCGCGACGTAGGTGAACCGCCCCTCGGTGACCAGCACCCGCTCCTCGCGGCGGTCGAACCAGCGGATCTTCCAGGCCTCGATGGCGACGGTGATGGAGGTGGTCCCGACCCGCTCTATGTCGCCGTAGCAGCACAGCACGTCGCCGACCGCCACCGGGCCGACGAAGGTCATCGCCTCGATGCCGACCGTCACCACCCGGCCTCGGGCCCGCTTGGCGGCGGCGAGCCCGCCGGCGACGTCCATCTGGCTGAGAACCCAGCCGCCGAAGATGTCGCCGTTGGGGTTGGCGTCGGCCGGCATGGCCAGGGTGCGTATCTGCATCTCGCCGCGTGGCGAGCGCCCCGGATCGACCCGCATGCCTGCTGTCATGGCCACACCATATCTTGCACTCGCGCTCGACGCACCTACAGGATAAACTGCGGGTTCTCGGGCCGATAGCCCCTCGCGAACCCACAAGACGACCGGACATGGCCGACCTATTCGCAAGCTCCGGCGCGCGCGCCGACGACTATTCCGCCAAGGACATCGAGGTCCTGGAGGGACTTGAGCCCGTGCGCCGGCGGCCGGGCATGTATGTCGGCGGCGTCGACGAACGCGCCCTGCACCACCTGGTCGCCGAGGTGCTCGACAACTCCATGGACGAGGCGGTCGCCGGCCACGCCAGCCGCATCGAGCTCGAGCTCGCCGCCGACCACACCGTGACCGTGCGCGACAACGGCCGCGGCATCCCGGTCGACCCGCACCCGAAGTTCCCGACCAAGTCGGCGCTGGAAGTCATCCTCACCACCCTGCATTCCGGCGGCAAGTTCTCCGACAAGGTCTACGCCACCGCCGGCGGCCTGCACGGCGTCGGCGTGTCGGTGGTGAACGCGCTGTCCGACCGTCTGGAGGTCGAGGTGGCGCGCGACCGGCGGCTGTACGCCCAGCGCTTCGCCCGCGGTGTCCCGCAGGGACCGCTGGAAACCGTCGGCGCCGCCCCGAACCGCCGTGGCACCACCATCCGGTTTCACCCGGACGCCGAGATCTTCGGTCCGAACGCCCGGTTCCGGCCGGCCACCCTGTACCGGATGGCGCGCTCGAAGGCGTACCTGTTCAAGGGCGTCGAGATCCGCTGGAAGGTCGACCCGGAGCTGCTGCGCGACGGCGACGAGACCCCGGTCGAAGCGGCGCTCCACTACCCCGGCGGCCTCGCCGACTTCCTGGCGAGCGCGATCGAGGGTCGGCGCACGGTCTCGACCCGGCCGTTCACCGGCGATGTCGAGGCGCCGGACGGGCAAGGTCGCATCGAGTGGGCGATGAACTGGCCTGACGATCAGGACGACGGCTTCCTGCACGCCTATTGCAACACCATTCCAACGCCCCTCGGCGGCACCCACGAAGCCGGCCTGAGGGCGGCGCTGATGCGGGGCCTGAAGGCCTATGGCGAGATGGTCGGCAACAAGCGCGCCGCCCAGGTCACCGCCGAAGACCTGATGGTCGGGGCCTGCATCATGCTGTCGGTCTTCATCCGCGACCCGCAGTTCCAGGGCCAGACCAAGGAGCGGCTGGTCAGCGCGCACGCCACCCGCATGGTCGAGCAGGCGGTCAAGGACCATTTCGACCACTGGCTCTCGGCCGACCCGGAGACCGCCAACCTGCTGCTGGAGCGACTGATCGAGCGCGCCGAGGATCGCCTGCGCCGCCGCCAGCAGAAGGAGGTCAGCCGCAAGACCGCGACCCGAAAGCTGCGCCTTCCCGGCAAGCTCGCCGATTGCTCGCGCTCCGGCGCCGAGGACACCGAGATCTTCCTGGTCGAGGGTGACAGCGCCGGCGGTTCGGCGAAGCAGGCCCGCGACCGGGCGTCCCAGGCGGTGCTGCCGTTGCGCGGCAAGATCCTGAACGTCGCCAGCGCCTCGGCCGACAAGCTCCGGCAGAACCAGGAGCTCGCGGATCTGGTGCAGGCGCTCGGCTGCGGCACCGGGTCATCCTTCAGGGTCGACCAGCTGCGCTACGAGAAGGTCGTCATCATGACCGACGCCGATGTCGACGGCGCGCACATCGCGTCGCTCCTGATGACGTTCTTCTACCGCGAGATGCCGAGGCTGATCGAGGAAGGCCACCTGTTCCTGGCGATGCCGCCGCTGTACCGCCTTACCCAGGGCGGCAAGACCGTCTACGCCCGCGACGACGCCCACAAGGACGAACTCATGGCGACCGCGTTCGCCGGCAAGGGCAAGGTCGAGATCAGCCGTTTCAAGGGCCTTGGCGAGATGCCGCCGATGCAGCTCAAGGAGACCACGATGAACCGCGCGACCCGTCAGATGCTGCGGGTCAAGATACCGCCGGCCGGCGGGCCGAACCTGATCCTCGAGCCTGAACTCGAGGCCGAGACCCGGCGAACCCGCGAGACGGTCGAGACGCTGATGGGCAAGAAGCCCGAGTTGCGCTTCGCCTACATCCAGGACAACGCCCGCTTCGTGCGCGACGTCGACGTCTGACAGCCGGCAGCGCTACAGCAGCGCCCCGAAATACTCCGCCAGGCGGTCCTCGAACACCGGCAGCGCGAAGCGCTCGGCGGTCAGCAGGCCGGCGGTCACGTACCGGCCTACCCGTCCAGGGTCGCGGAAGGCGTCGAGGGCCCCGTCGATCGCCCGGATGCAGCCGTCGAGATCGTTCTCGGCGGCCCAGAACCCGTTGTCGGGCGTGGCGAAATCGGTGGTTCCCTGCGCCGCGAAACCGCACACCACGCAGCCGGCGGCCATCGCTTCCAGCGGCGGCAAGCCGAACCCCTCGCCGCGTCCGAGATTAAGGAAGATCGACGACCCGGCCAGGATCGCGGCGGTCTCCGCCTCCGTGCATCCGTCAATAGGCAGCCACTCGATCGGCTGCCGGACCCGTTCCCGCAGCCGCTCCGCCAGCCCCGGCCACTTGCGCGGCATGTAGGCAATGCGGTGCCGCTTGGTCCCGACCGGCCGGAACACCGTTCGGTCGACGCCCGGATGCACCACAGCCACCTCCTGGAATCCCGCCCGATCGACCAGGAAGCGGCGCGAGTAGTCCGAGACCGTCAGGCACCGAATGTGCGTCAGGAGCGACCAGTCGACGGCCGAGTTGCTCCGCACCGCGTTGTGATTCTGAATGAAGATGACCCGCCGTTCGGGCTTGCCCAGCAGCATCGGCAGGCGGTGTGGCCCCATCGCGTCCGTTGCCACGAAGATGTCGCGCGGACCCAAAGTCTGCGGACGGGACATGTCGACCAAGGCAACGTTCTCGATGACCTCGCTGCCTTCCAGCCATTCGGGAAGCCCGACGGCCGACGCCACATAGGCGTCGATGCCGCGCCGCCGCAGCCCGGCCACGGCCTGATAGATCACCTTCACGCCGCCGATCGGCCGCGATCGGTTGTTGATCATTCCGAACAGGACGCGGGCCACGCCTAGTCCTCGAGCCAGCGGCGCAGCATGCCGGTCGTCCGCTCCGGCCGCTCCAGGGCCGGCAGATGACCGCATTCCTCGACGATCTCGAGCCGTGCCCCCGGGATCGCCGCCGCCATCTCCTCGGACAGCGCCAGGGGGGTGAGAAGATCCTCGCGCCCGCAGGCGATCAGGGTGGGGCACGTCACCGTCGCCAGCAGGCTGCGGCTGTCGTCGCGCGACAGGATCGCCTTCTGCTGGCGGATGAACCCGTCGCGCCCGATGCGCGCCGCCATCTCGAAGATCGGCCCGGTGACGGCCGGATCGTCCAGTCGGCTGGGGTGCACCAGCATCGGCAGCAGCCTGGGGGTGACGCCCTTGAACCGGCCCATGTCCGCGAGTTGGATCAGGCCGGTCCGGCGGCGGCGCTGGTCGTCGTCGTCGGCGCGGGCCGACGTGTCCAGCAGGGCCAGACGCTCGACCCGCTCCGGCGCCTGCCGGAACATTTCCAGCGCCACGTAACCGCCCATCGACAGCCCGGCCAGGGCGAAGCGTCCGGGCGCTTCCGCCAGGATCGAGGCCGCGATCGCCCGGACAGACTCATGCCGGGCCAGGTCCGGCACGCTGATATCGTCGAACAGGTCCGACAGCGCGTCGATCTGGTGGCGCCACAGCGCCGCGTCGTTCAGCAGCCCGGGAAGCAGGATCAGGGTCTTGGTCACGGGTGCGTAAGCCTCCATAGTCACACGTGCACGGCTCGGTCGACCGTGACCCCAGGATCCGGCCGCCGTGGCGTCGATCGCACCGGAAACCAAGCGTTTCCGTGGCGTTCGGAGCGTCTAATCATTGACAGTCGAGCATGAACGCATATAGTCCGCGCGCCACTTGGCGGTCGCCGACCGCGAGGGCCGCACAACTTAAGACGACATGGCTGATACACAAGTAACTTTCGCCGATCTTGGTCTATCCGACGAGATCGTCGCCGCAGTCGGTTCGGCCGGCTACACCAAGCCCACTCCGATCCAGGAAAAGGCGATCCCTTACGTCCTGATGGGCCGTGACGTTCTGGGTACCGCCCAGACCGGCACCGGCAAGACGGCGTCCTTCACGTTGCCGATGATCGACATTCTGTCGGCCGGGCGCGCCAAGGCGCGCATGCCCCGGTCGCTGATCATCGCCCCCACCCGCGAACTCGCCGCCCAGGTCTCGGAGAACTTCGTCACCTACGGCAAGAATACCCGCCTGACGATGGCGTTGCTGATCGGCGGCGTTTCGTTCGACGACCAGGAAAGCAAGCTCGACCGCGGCGTCGACGTGCTGATCGCGACACCGGGCCGCCTGCTCGACCACTTCGAGCGTGGCAAGGTGCTGCTGAACGACGTCAAGATCCTCGTCATCGACGAAGCCGATCGCATGCTCGACATGGGCTTCATCCCGGATGTGGAGCGGATCGTCTCGCTGCTGCCGACCATCCGACAGACGCTGTTCTTCTCGGCGACCATGGCTCCGGAAATCCGGCGTCTCGCCGACAAGTTCCTGATGAACCCGAAGGAGGTCTCGGTCGACCCTCCGGCATCGCCGGCCCTGACCGTCGCCCAGCACCTGGTGCGATGCTCGATCAAGGACAAGCGCGAGGCGTTGCGCTCGCTCCTGCAGAGCGAGACCGTGGACAGCGCGCTGATCTTCTGCAACCGCAAGCGCGACATCGGCGTCCTGCACCGGTCGTTGCAACGTCACGGCATCGAGGCGGTCCAGTTGCACGGCGACATGTCGCAGCCGGCCCGGACCGAGACCCTACAAAGGTTCAAGAACGGCGAGGCGCGCCTCGTGGTGTGCAGCGACGTCGCCGCCCGCGGCCTCGACATCAAGGGCCTCAGCCACGTGTTCAATTTCGACGTGCCGTCCCACGCCGAAGACTACATTCACCGGATCGGCCGCACCGGTCGGGCGGGGATGAGCGGACGCGCCTTCACCCTGGCGACACCTGAAGATTCCAAGCTGCTGGCCGCCGTGGAGCGCCTGATCGGCCGGAAGATCCCGGCCCTCCAGCTCGACGGCCTGGAGGCTTCCTCGATCGACATCGCCGATGACAGCGCCAGCGACCGGCGTCCCAAGGCGGGACGTGGTCGCGGGGGACGATCGAGCGAGAGGCGAGCGAGCGCGTCGGGAGGGGCTGGGTCCGGCGAGAGGCCGGCGACCGAGAATCAGGCTACCGAGAATCAGGCTACCGAGGAATTGGCGACCGAGAAACCGCGGGTCGTTCCGGCCGCGATCCCGGCCGACGCCGCTTCCGACACCCGACCCCGGCGCCCTCGTCGCCGGAGCGAAGAACGCGCTCGCCCGGCTGCGGAACCGGCAGCGGTCGAGACGGGCTCCGTCGACGCGCCGGCAGCCGAAGAGGTTGCGGCCCGCCAGCCTTCGATCACCGGGGGTGGCGTGGTCGAGGCGTTCCAGCCGCGTGACGGTGGGCGACGGAACCGCGGTGGCCGGGATCGCGACGACCTCGGCCCGAAGGTGACCGGGTTCGGCGACGAGGTTCCGGCGTTCCTGCTTCGCCCGGTCCCCAACAAAGCCGCCGGTTGATTTCCGCCGGTCCGTGCGGGACCATGCCGTCACTCCATCGACAGCTTCGGTGACGCCATGCAGACGATCTTCATCCAGGTGAAGTGCGAGCTCGGCAAGGCCTACACGGTCGCCGACCATGCGGTGCTCGATGTCGAGGAGGTGTCGGAGGTGTATTCCACATCCGGACAGTATGACCTCCTGATGAAATGCTATCTGCCCGACGCCGCCGATATCGGACACTTCGTGACAGAGCGGGTGCAGACCCTGCCGGGCGTCAAGGACACCTTCACGCTCATAACCTTCAAGGCGTTCGGGTAGCGGTTTCCGCGAACCCGTCGCGAGCGATCGCCAACGCCTGACCGAGCACCTCCGGATCGCCGATGTGGTTGGCGAGCAGCAGGACAAGCCGGGCGTTCATGCGCCGGCTTGCGGCGTCGTCCAGTCCCTGGTGAGAGGCGATCAGACGCTCATAGAACCCGTCGGGATCCGGCAGGTTCGGTTCGGTCACCAGGTCGGCCATCGCCTCATCCTCCCGCGATCGGCGGCCCGGCCTCGGGCGTTGTTCGTCCGATCGCCCGCTCCATCGCCAGGGCCACGTCGCCGATCGAAGGCCGCCGCCAACGCGCCGCGACATGCTGGTCCGGACGAAGCAGGTAGGCGGTTCCGTCAGCGGCGCTCCAGCGTCGGAAGGCGGTACCGTCCGAGTCGACGACCGTGGAGGCGTCCGGGCTTCCCCTGCGCGCGATCGTGACCAGTTCGACGCGCGGCCGCAGCGCTTCCGGAAGCGCCGGCAGCGGTCCACGTCCGGCCTCGTCGGCAAACCACAGCAATGTGAATCGGCGGCCGGTCCTGCCGAGCAGCCAAGCCGCTCCGTCGCGGTCGCGGACCGGGGCATCGACCGCCGCCGCGCCCGGCTCCGGGCCACCGTCCCAGGCGTCGGCGTCCGGGGTCGACAGCGGCGTCGCGCGGTAGACATGCGGCAGCGACAGCCGGCCGGAGTTCACCATCCGTCGCGCGAACGGGAACCGAGCGGCCAATTCCAGGGCAGCCGCCCGGAAATCCTCGCTCACCGCCGATTTCGGGGTCATGAAATCGGTCGAGCGCGTCGAGTTCACGATGTTCTCCTCAGCCGCCGGGATGCGCTCGTCGTCGTAGCTCTCCAGAAGCCGCTCCGGAGCCGACCCCGACAGGACCAGGTCGAGCTTCCAGCACAGGGCGTCGACATCCTGGATCCCGCCGTTGCCGCCGCGGGCGCCGAACGGGCTGACGACGTGGGCGCTGTCGCCAACGAAGAACACGCGGCCGTGGCGAAACCGCTCCATGCGCCGGCACGTGAAGCTGTAGACACTGACCCACTCGAGCGCGAAGTCGACATCGGGTCCCAGCATCTGCCGGAGGCGCGGCAGCACGTTCTCCGGCTTGCGCTCCTCGTCGGGATCCGCGGTCGACGGCAGCTGGAAGTCGATGCGGAACACGTCGTCGGCCTGGCGGTGCAAAAGCACCGACCGGCCGGAATGAAAGGGTGGGTCGAACCAGAACCAGCGTTCGCTGGGGAACCCCGCCTTCATGATCACATCGGCGATCAGGAAGCGGTCCTCGAACACCCGGCCCTTGAAATCCAGTTCCATGGCGCGGCGGACCGTGCTGCGCACCCCATCCGCCGCCAACACGCAGTCGGCATCGAGCCGGTAGACGCCATCCGGGGTCTCGACGGTCAGGCGGGCGGCACCGTCGGGCAGTGGCTCGACACCCGTCACACGGTTTCGCCATCGGATATCGGTGAGCCCGAGTTCGGCCACCCTTTCGAGAAGGATGTCCTCGATGTGGTATTGCTGAAGATTGACGAAGGCGGGGCGCCTGTGTCCGGGTTCCGGCAGCAGGTCGAAGGCGTAGACCTCGCGGTCGCCGTGGAACAGCCGGCCCCGGTTCCACACCACACCCTTGTCGGCGATCCGATCCGCCACCCCGATCCGATCGAAGATTTCGAGGGTTCGCTTCGCCCAGCAGATCGCCCGGCTGCCGACCGACACCGTGTCGCCGTCGTCGAGCAGCACGGCTTCCCGACCCAGGATAGCGAACTCGGCGGCGGCCGTCAGACCGACCGGGCCGGCGCCGACGATCACCACGGGCACCCGACGGACGGTGTCGTCGTCGATCTCCGGAGGAGGCACGTAGGCGAAGCGCGGACGGGCCGCGGCTGCCACCATATCAGGCTCCGTCGAGTTCCTTCAGGGCGCCCTGAAGCGAGTGCCACATCTCGCGGTCACGCTCGGCCGTCCAGATCCGCGGGTCGCGCAACCCGCCCGCCTCATCGAACGCGCGGCTGACGTTGAACGGCAGGCAATGGTCGAAGATTACCCAGTGGCCGTACTTCGGCTGCAGGAGGCGGTAGGCGTCGATGTATACCTCACCAAGCGGCTTGCCGGCCGCGACGCCGGCCTTCGCCGCGCCCAGCAGGTCGGACACGAAAGCCCGTGTGCCGTCGATCGCCCGTCGGGAGTCGGCTGGGGTCTTCATCGCCTCGCCACGCCCCGGCAGCATCTGCTGCGGTTCGAGGGCCAGCAGGTTATCGAGGGTCGCCGGCCAATCGGTCAGATAGGCGTCGCCGCAATAGGGTGTCGCTCCCTCCTCGACCAGGTCGCCAGCGAACAGGATCCCATCATCCGGCAGCCATACAATAGTGTCGCCCTTGGTGTGACCGCGCCCGACCTGACAGATCTTGAGCCAGCGCCCACCGAACTTCATCTCCAGCACGCCGTCGACCACCATCGTCGGCCAAGTGAGCCCCGGGATCGTCTCGACTGCCTTGAACAGGCGCGGAAAACGGCCGATCTCACTGTCCATGTCCTGCTGGCCGCGCTCGACGATCAGGTCGTAGGTATCGCGGCTCGCCATGATCGTGTCGGTACCGTAGCCCGACGCCCCGAGCACCCGGACCGCGTGATAGTGGGTTAGGAACACGTGGGTGACCGGCTTGTCCGTCACCGTGGCGATGTAGCCCATCAGTTCCGTGGCGAGAACCGGGGTGGCGCGCGCGTCGATCACCATGACGCCGTGATCGCCAACGATCACGCCGGTGTTCGGGTCGCCCTCCGCGGTGAACGCGTAGACCCCCTCACCCAGCCGGTCGAAGGTGATCTTCTTCTCGTCGAGGTCGGCGGCCGACGCGAAGGCCTTTGCCATGGATTCTCCTCCCGGTTTGGATGTTGGGAAGAAAATTAGTTTCATTTGAAACCAAAGGCAAGCCTGACCGGGACCCCAGATGTGTCCTAGGATCGCCTCGTCCAGGCCAGGCGGCCAAGCGGCAGGCGCGGGACGGAATCCACGGCCGTAACGATACGGGTGATACGGCCGTCGTCGCCGAACGGCAGCAGCAGCCGCTTGATGTCCGCCGCGTAGGCGTCGAGCGAGGGTTCATGGCGGGTGAACAGCGGCTCGCCGCGGAGAATCACCGCACGGTAGCAGGCGAGGTAGAAGGTCGTGATGTAGGAAGTCGGCGCGAACTCAGAGATGTAGGTCCCGGTGAGGTCCCGCCCCATCTCGAGCGCCAGCCGGCTTCCGTAAAGCCGGATCCGGAAATCGGCCGCGTCGTCGACCGGCTCGCAGATCAACAATCTGCCGAGCGCCGGTCTCAGGTCCACCGGGTCGATTTCCGCCTCGGCAGGCCAGGGGCGGTCGCCCTTGCGGGCCCGCCAGAACGCGATGAGGTGATCGAACGGCCCGGAGGTCATGTCGTCCTGGCCCGGCGCCCAGACGACAGTTGGCGGCGCGACCCCGCTGGCGTCGAAGAGCCTCTCGGTTGCGCTTGAATCACCGCTCACGAGTTCGTCGCGCAATCGGTTGACCAGCATTGAGTCCGGCGCGTTCAGCATCGAGACATGCCCACTGACCCTCCCGGCATCGGTCGGGGGGAGATGTCGTCAGATTAGTTGCCGCGTCTTAAGGAACCCTTAAGTATCAGCCTCATCCCAGTGACGGGCGATTTCGCCCGCGTGGCAGAGCCAAACCTGGTCGCGGTGGGCGGCAATGTGTTCCAGCGCCCGACGCAGCGGCCGCAGTCGGTGTGGCTGACCGACGATGTAAGGATGCAGCGCGATGCCGAACACCAGCGGCTGCGCGGCGGATTGCTCAAACTGCTCGTCGAACCCGTCGACGATCATGTCAGCGAACTCTCGTCCCTCTACCTTCCTGACAACAACGGCCGGTATATCATTTAAATCCTGGGGATATGGCACTGATAGGATACGCCCACCGTTGCGGGTGGCCATCCAGATCGGCTGGTCGTCGTGACACCAGTCGAGAAGATAACGGTAGCCATCCTCCGCCAGCAGATCGGGGGTAGTCCGGCTCTGGGAGATCCATGGCCCGAGCCAACCAGTGGGCCGCCGGCCCTCGGCGGCGGCGATCGTCGCCGTGGTCCCGGCGATCAACTCGCGCTCGGCGGCCTCATCGAGCACGCCCTGCCGCTCGGAATTGGTACGGCCGTGCGCCACCACCTCGTCGCCGCGCCGCCGGAACGCCTCCATGATCCCCGGACACTGGGCGTAGGTCTCGGCGTTTGCCAGCACCGTCACGGGCAGCTCGAGCCGGTAGAACTCCTCGAGAAGACGCCAGACACCAACCCGGTTTCCGTAGTCCCGCCACGCGTAGTTAAGCACATCCGGCTGCGGCCCGCCGGGCGCCAGTTCAGCACCGAGCCCTTCCCCAAAGGCGAAGACCTCGATGTTCAGGGCGATATAAACCGCCAGCCGGCGCCCGCCCGGCCAGTCCGGCGATGACCGGTCCTCGATCGATCGGTAGGGATAACGCCCGTGGCCGGGCAGCGCCATGGCGTCAACCCGTCGTCGGACGGGCGCCGGCGAGGCGGATCGCGGTGATCGCCATGCCCACCGCCGCCTGCGTCGGATCGACGACCGGAATGCCGAGCCGATCGGCCAGCCGCTCGCGGTAGCGGGCCATGCCGGCGCATCCCATGACCAGGACGTCGGCGCCGTCGCGGTCCCGGAGTTCCTCGCCGACCTCGACCATGCGGCCGAACGCCCGGCCCTCGTCCGACAGTTCGACGACGCCGAGCCCGATTGCCCGGTCTCCAGCCAATCGGGCCTCGAGGCCCAGGGCCCGCACGTAGCGAAGGTGCCGGGGGATCGACCGGTCCAGGATGGCGATGATCCCGGCCTTGTTGCCGAGCGCCAGCGCGGTCAGCAGGCCGCTTTCCGCGATGCCGAAGACCGGGTGGTCGGTGCTCTCGCGGGCGGCGTGGATGCCAGGGTCGGAAAAGCAGGCGATCACGAACGCCGAGGCGTCGTTGTCATGCTGCCGGATGAGTCCCCGGATATGGGCCGAGACATCGTCCACATGGGCCTGGCGCTCGATGCCCGGCGGACCGTCGGGGTTGGTCACGCTGACAATCTCCGGCCCGCCCTCCATCCGCAACGGGTCAAGCGCCCGGTCCATGGCGGCGGTGACCGCTTCGGTCGAGTTCGGGTTGATGACGACGATCCGGTCGGCCACCGCGTTCTCCGTGGGCTGTGAAGGCGCTAGGACAGGGCTTTAGAGGCAATCTCATAGACGTCCTTCGACAGATTGGGACCGTCCACGATGCGGCGCAAGGCGTCCGTCATGGCCCGGCCGCGCTCGGCGTCGAACTTGCGCCAGCGCACCAGCGGCTGGGTAATGCGCGCGGCCACCTGTGGGTTGAAGGCGTCGAGCGCCAGCACCTGGTCGGCGAGGAATTCGTAACCGGAACCGTCGGCGGCGTGAAAACGGACAGGATTCCCGCTGGCGAATCCGCCGACCAGCGCCCGCACCCGGTTCGGGTTGCGCAGGCTGAAGCCAGGGTGATCGAGCAGTTCGCGGACCTCCGCCAGGGCAGCGCGTCGCGCCGACCCGGCTTTCAGGGCAAACCATTTATCGAGCACCAGAGGATCGTGCTCCCAGCGGTCGTGGAACGCGGCCAGGGCGTGGTCACGCTCAGGCCGTTCCAGGTCATTGAGGGCGGCCAGGGCACCCATGACCCGGGTCATCGTGCCGTCGGGGCGGGATTGGGCGACCGCGCGAGCAATGCCGGCCTCCCGGCCGCTCGCCACGAGGTAGCCGAGGGCTGCGTTGGCGAGCGCTCGACGGCCCATGGCGGCGGTCGAGAGATCGGTCGTGCCAGCCGCCTCGTCCGCGGAGAGCCGGTCATAGAATTCCGCCCAGTCGTCGAACAACGCCTCGCCTAGCGCCCGACGGGCGTCCCGGCGGGCGCCATGGACCTCGTCCACGTGCCAGACGTCGAGGGCCTGCCCCAGCATCGACTCTCCGGGCAGCGCCAGCAGTTCGGCCAGGAACGCCGGCTGCAGGCGCTCGTCGCCGAGACTTGCCCGGAAGGCCTCCACCACCCGGGGATCGAGCGTCACCGGCCGGCCATCGCGGAGCCCGGCGACCATGGCCAGCAGCGCCCTGGTCGACAGGGACTGCAGGGCCTCCCAGCGGCCGAACGGATCGTCATCCGCCCCCGCCAGGAACGCCAGGTCGTCATCGGTCCAGGCGGCATCGAGCTTCACCGGCGCGCTGAATCCACGCAGCAGCGACGGCACGGCTCCGGGGGCGACGTTCTCGAACGACACCGTCATCGACGGCCGGTCGAGCACCAGCACGCGCTCGGTCTCGCCGGCAACGGACCGGTCGCCAGCGATCCTGAGTGGAAGGGCGCCGCCGTTGCGCCCGATCAGTGCGGTGCGTATCGGGATCGGCATCGGCTGCTTCGACGGCTGTCCGGGCGTCTGCGGCATCGACTGCGAAAGCGTCAGATCGAGGCGGCGCGACACCGGATTATGCCGCCAGCGGGCGGTCACCGTGGGCGTCCCGGCCTGGGCGTACCACAACCGAAGCCCGGACAGGTCGCTGCCGGTCGCGTCCTCCATGGCCGCCACGAAGTCGTCGCAAGTCACCGCCTCGCCGTCGTGGCGCTCGACGTACAGATCGATGCCCTTCCGATATCCCTCCGCGCCCAGCAAGGTGTGGATCATCCGCACCACCTCGGCGCCCTTCTCGTAGATCGTTACGGTGTAGAAGTTATTGATTTCTATATATGTCTCGGGACGAATCGGGTGCGCGGTCGGCCCGGAATCCTCGGGAAACTGAACAGTCCGCAGCAGTCGGGCGTCGGCCACCCGCTTGACACCCCGGTCGTGGGTGTCGGCCGAGAACTCCTGGTCGCGGAAGACCGTCAGCCCCTCCTTGAGAGAAAGCTGGAACCAGTCGCGGCAAGTGATGCGGTTGCCGGTCCAGTTGTGGAAGTACTCGTGCGCGACGATCCCCTCGATGCGCTGGAAATCGCCGTCGGTGGCGGTTGAAGGGTCTGCCAGGATGAACTTGTCGTTGAAAATATTGAGGCCCTTGTTTTCCATCGCCCCCATATTGAACGCTGACACCGCCACGATCATGAAGATATCGAGATCGTACTCGAAGCCGTACACGTCCTCGTCCCACCGCATCGAGCGCTTGAGCGACTCCATGGCGTGACCGGTGCGGGCCTCGTTGCCATGGTCGACGTAGATCCGGAGCGTAACCTCGCGGCCAGAGCGCGTGACGTAGCGGTCCTCGACGCAGCCCAGGTCGCCCGCCACCATCGCGAACAGATAGGCGGGCTTGCGGAACGGGTCGTGCCACACGGCGTAGTGCCGTCCAAGCGGCAGATCGCCGGCACCGGTACGGTTGCCGTTCGCGAGCAGCACCGGGTAGCGGTCCTTCTCGGCCTCGATCCGGACGGTGAACACCGCCATGACATCCGGCCGGTCGGGATAGTAGGTGATCCGCCGGAAACCCTCAGGCTCGCACTGGGTGCAGTACAGCCCGCCCGAGCGATAGAGACCCTCGAGTGCGGCGTTGTCTTGCGGACGGATGCGCCCCTCGACAGTGACCTCGAAGGCTCCGTCGACGGCGGGAAGAACCAGGCGCTCGGGCTCCAACGCGTAGTCGGCCTCGGAGAGTCGCCTTCCGTCCAGGGTCACCGACAACAGCTGCTGATCTTGGCCGTCGAGCTCAATCGGCGCCGGCCCCTGGCCGGCCGCCGGGTTGCGGCGGCCGCGCAGCGCCGAGCGCACCTTGGTCCAGTCGTCGCCGATCTCGACCGTCAGCTCGACGGTGTCGATGAAGTGGGCGGGCGGGGCGTAGTCCTGCAGGCGGACGGGCTGCGGCGATATGTCGGACGCGGCACGGTCCATGGGGGATCCTCGTTCTGGTCGCGGGCGGCGGGCGGCGTCAGTTGGCCATCCAACCGCCATCCACCATCAGGTTCTCCCCGGTGATATAGCTCGCCTCGTCGCTCGCGAGAAACAGTGCCGCGTTGGCGACATCGCCGGGCCGCCCGAGACGCGGCCAGGGCGTGCGCCCTTGCGAGTAGGCAAGCATCTCCGGAGCGATCGCCCGGCCGGTCTTGCCGGTCAGGATCTTGCCCGGGGCGACCGCGTTGCACACGATGCCCTCGGCCGCGTAGTCGCCGGCGATCTGGCGGGTCATGTAGACCACCGTCGCTTTGCCGACTCCATAGGCGAAGTCATTGGGCGCCCGAATCATTCCGTGCTGGGACGAGATGTTGACGATCCGCCCGCGAACCTCGCCGCGCGGCTCCTGCCCCAGCATCCGCCGAACCGCCTCCCGGCAGCCCAGGAACACGCCTTTGGCGTTGACCGCCATCACGCGGTCCCAGTCGTCCTCGCTGGTGTCGAGCAACGGTGTGTCGGTGCCGATGGCCGCGTTGTTGACCATGATGTCGAGCCGGCCGCCAAGCTCCACGGCGAGGGTGATCGCAGCCGCCAGATCACCGGCTCGGGTCACGTCGCAGCAGTGGAACACCGCCCTGCCGCCCGCCGCGGTGATCGACGCCACCGTGGTCTCGCCACCCTCACGCGGCGTCTCGCCGAGGTCTGCCACCACGACGATGGCGCCCTCGGAGGCGAAACGCTGGGCTATCGCCTTGCCGATACCGGACGCGGCCCCCGTTACGACCGCCGCCCGTCCCTGCAATCTCATATCGATGCCCCGCTCAGGCGGCGCGCTCGCGGGCGGTGGTGTAGGCCTTGGCGCAATGCGCCGTGCAGTACGGCCGTCCAGGCTGCGCCTGCTCGCTGCAGAAGCTGAAATTGTCGGTCTTGGGATCACCGATCGGCCAGCTGCAGGTGCTGCGATCCCACTGCTCGAGGCTCAGCGGAACAGCCCGCCGCCTTTGTATCGGTTCCTTTGGGGCCCGCGGCTTGTCCGACTTGACGATCGGCGACTGCCGCTTCGGCAGCCCCATGCGGTGCACCTTGCCGACCACGGCGTTGCGCGACACGCCGAGCACAAGCCCGATCTGGGTGATCGACAACCCCTCCCCCCAGAGCTTGGTCAAATCGATAAGGCGGTCTTCGCTCCACACGCTCGGCTGGTTGTCCGACATGGTCGCCTCCAATGAACCGGTTCCGTGAGTGGCCGACTCGCTGCCACCCACATCTTGTGTTCGCATGACAAGAGGCTACGGTATATGGGCGGCCTCGACAAGGACGCCCACTAGATCTGGCACATTATCTTGTGGATAACACAAGGAACCGGCGAGTCGCAGGCTTCCCGGCGGTCGCGACTCGGGCACCGGCGGGTCTAGCCTTCCGCCATCCGCCCGTCCCCGCCGGCGTAGATCCACATCGCCTGGCAGTCGCCGGCCCGGGTGAAGCCGCAGCGTTCGTAGAACCCGATGGCCGGCGCGTCGGCGATCAGGGCGTGCTGGTGGAAGCCGGCGTAGCGTTTCTGCAGCCGGGTGATGATGGCGCGCCCCACTCCCCTGCCGCGCCAGTCCGGGAGCACCAGCAAATGCGGGTAAAAAACCACCAGGGCGCCATCCGAGAGCGCGTTGCCAAGACCAATCAAGGTGCGTCCGGCCCAGGCGGTGACGACGGCATCGCTGTTGGCGAGGGCCGTCATCAGCTGGTCCGGCTTGCCGGCCGACGACCACCGGTTGGCCTCGTAGAGACCGAGGACATCGGCCCGGGCCAACTCCTTGGTGTCGCGAAGCGCGTAGTCCGTCGTCATCCTCAGTCTTCCGCGGGTACTCGCAACCCGGTGGCCCGGTGCTCTCATTCCAAGAGGGGCGCTAAAAATCAGTTGGTTACACGCTTATCTTCACGCTGTCGCCGATCAATCTGGAACCGGACAGCCGATGAAGGCACCGATAAGCTTGATCTGCTCGTCCAGCATCGGCTTGCCATAGTGCACCTCGTGCCCGCGCGCCTTCGCCGCCTTCAGCAAAGCGGTCTCCTCCGGCTTCATGATGATCTCGCTGATCACCGCCGACCGATCGAGGCGGTCGACGTCGACCGGCAGCGGATCGCCATCATGCAAGCCAAGCGAAGTGGTGTTGATTACCAAGTCGTAGCCGGCCGGGTCCACGTTGGCCGGCAGGCCGCGGGCGGGACAGGTCGGAAACGCCTTGTGGACCCGATGCGCGAGGTCGGCCGCCCGCTCGACCGTGCGGTTGGCGACGCTGAGGCTGGCAGCCCCGGCCTCGGCGACCGCGAAGGCGATCGCCATCCCGGCTCCGCCGGCGCCGAGCTGCAGCACGCGCTTGCCGGCGAACTCGAAGCCGCGCGCCTTCATCCCGGCCACATACCCCTGGCCGTCGAAGTTGTCGCCGATCATCCGGCGGCCTCCGCTGGCGTCGACCTCGTCGAAACGCACGGCGTTGACCGCTCCGACCCGTCGGCCGCCCGGGCCGACAGCGTCGCACAGCGCCGCGATCGTGACCTTGTGCGGCACGGTGACGGTCAGTCCGCGCAGGCTCCGCATCGCCCGCATTCCGGCCACCGCGGCTTCAAGGTCATCCGGCAGCACGTGGAACGGCACCATGACGGCGTCCAGACCCAGCCGCTCATAGGCTGGGTTGAACACGCTCGGCGCACGTACATGGTCGATCGGGTGGGCCAGGATGCCATAGACGGTGGTCTTGCCTGTGATGGTCAGGTTGGGCATCAGAACTTCACCTGGTCCCCGCCCTTCAGGTCGAGCATCGCGCGGGCCTCGGTCGGGGTCGCCACCTCCAGGCTGAGGTCCTCGATGATGCGGCGGATCTTGGTGACCTGCTCGGCGTTGCTCTTGGCGAGTTGCCCCTTGCCGAGGAACAGGCTGTCCTCCAGGCCGACGCGGACGTTGCCGCCGTTGATCGCGGCCATGGTGGTGAACGCCATCTGGTGGCGCCCGGCGGCCAGCACGCTCCACCGGTACTGGTCGCCGAACAGCTTGTCGGCGATCCGCTTCATGTGCATGAGGTTCTCGGTGTCGGCGCCGATGCCGCCGAGGATCCCGAAAATGGTCTGGACGAACAGCGGCGGCTTTACCAGCCCGCGCTCCAGGAAGTGGGCCAGGTTGTACAGGTGGCCGACGTCGTAGCACTCGTACTCGAAGCGGACCCCGTGACCCTCACCCAGTTCCTTCAGGACGTATTCGATGTCCTTGAACGTGTTCCTAAAAATGAAGTCCCTGGAGTTTTCGAGGAACTTCGGCTCCCAGTCGTGCTGGAACTCCTTCACCTTGTCGAGGATCGGGAACAGGCCGAAGTTCATCGATCCCATGTTGAGCGAGGTCATCTCCGGGCTGGCCGCCACCGCCGCCGCCAGGCGCTCCTGGAGGGACATGCCGTGGCCGCCACCGGTGGTGATGTTCACCACCGCGTCGGTGTTCTGCTTGATCCGCGGCAGAAACTCCATGAACGCCTTGGGATCCGGCGTCGGACTGCCATCGGGATTGCGGGCGTGCAGGTGCAGGATCGACGCCCCGGCCTCGGCGGCGCCGATCGCCTGCTCGGCGACCTCATCGCCGGTGATCGGCAGGTACGGGCTCATGGTGGGGGTGTGGATCGAGCCGGTGACGGCGCAGGTGATGATAACCTTGTTCTGGGGGGCCGCCATGGCTCGTAACCTCCGGTGTGGGCTTCTTGAAAAGGGGCTGATCGGACGGTAGCGCTTAGGCAAGAGCCTAGCCGGATCGGAGCCTCGATGAAAAGGTGCGACGGAACCGCTGGCGAACTCCGTTGAAGCTGATGAGGTCGGCCAACGCCGGCCGCGTCCGCACCAACGGAGACTGAGACATGACCCGCACGAAAATCACTCTCGCCGCCATAATCGCGCTCACCGCGGCCGGCGGCGCTTCCGCCCTCGCGGCTGGTAATGAAGGCATGCAGCATGGTGACCACGGCGCCCGGATGGAGCAGCGTTTCGCCGAGATGGACGCCGACAAGGACGGCAAGGTCACCCCTGCCGAGATGCGCGCCTACCGCGACGCGCGCTTCGCCACCGCCGATGCCAATGGCGACGGCAAGGTGACCGTCGAGGAACTGGACGACGCCGGCAAGGCCGAGCGGTTGGAGCGCCACCGGAAGATGGTGCTCTGGCTCGACGCCGACGGAAACGGCATGCTGTCTCCCAACGAGTTCGACCAGCGTCGCGGCATGATGATGTCCCGTATGGACTCCGACGGCGACGGCGCGATCAGCCAGGAGGAAATGGGTGAGGCCCGGAAGCGCTTCCACCGTGGGCACGGCGGGCACCATCGCGGCCATGGCATGCAGGGCGGCGGCATGCAGGGCGGCGGCATGCAGGGCGGCGGCATGCAGGGTGGCGGCATGCATGGTGGCGGCATGCAGGGCGGGCCCGAGACCAACAAGAACTGACGATCCGGTCGCGGTTCAGTGACGGGAGTGTCCGGGAATGATCCCGACGCGGCGCTCATGCCGCGGATCGCCGAGGGCGATCCCGTCGCCTATCGCGCCCTCGTCGACCGGCACTCCGACCGGCTGCTCGCCTTCGCCGAGCGACTGGTCGGAGACCGGGCAAGCGCCGAGGACGTGGTGCAGGACTCCTATCTCGCCGTCTGGCGCAGCGCCGCCCGTTGGACTCCGGCGGCCAAGGTCTCTACCTGGCTTTACCGGATCGCCCGAAACGCCGCGCTCGACCAGCTGCGCCGACGTCGGCCGACCGTCGACCCGGAGACCGTGGTCCTGGTGGATCCCGGCGACCGGCCCGACCGCCAACTCTCGTCGCGCCAGACCGCGGCGGTGGTGCGCGGAGCGCTCGATGCCCTGCCGGAACGGCAGCGCACGGCGATCGTGCTGGTGCACTACGATCGACGGTCCGGCGCCGAGGCGGCCGACATCCTCGGCGTCTCCGTGGAGGCGCTGGAATCGCTTCTGGCCCGTGGACGGCGGGCCTTGCGCGCGGCCCTGGACGGGCCTCGCGCCGACCTGATCGGAGGTGAGCCATGAACGACGTGACCGCGGATCGGGTTCGCGCCCTTCTCGAAGCCTACGGCGCCGACCCCGGCCGTTGGCCGGAGGCCGAGCGAGATGCCGCTCGGCGGGTGATGGCGGTCGTCCCGGCGCTGGCTGCCGAGGTGGCGGCGGCAGCCGAGGTGGACATTCTGCTGGATACGCTTCCCGACCCTGCCTCCAGCCCGGCGCTTCGGGTGTCCCTGAAGGACATTCCGGATCATGCCCGAAGCGGTTGGCTCGACCGGCTGGCGGCGCTCTGGCCGTTCGAGGCGCCGTGGCGGCCTGCGGCCGGTCTGGTCGCCGCTGCGGTCGTGGGGATCTTGGTTGGCGTGTCGATGCCTGAAGTCGGCACGGCCGACGCTGCGGAGACGTTGGCGTTCCACGATCCGGTCGCCGATGCCGCCGCGATGGCGTCAGGTGCCAGCGCTCTGGAGTTCCGGCCATGATCAACCGGCTGCGACTGGTGTCGCTCCTGTTGTTCGCCTCGCTGGCGATCAACCTGTTCCTCGGCGGCCTTATGGTCGGCCGCTGGATCGACCCGCGTCACCCGCATTCCCCGCCCCGGATGGAGCACGAGACCCGTGCCGGCGCGCCGCCGGGCTGGATGCGGCGGGCGCTCGGCCCGGAGGGCGCGGTCGCGCTGGAGGACGCCTGGCAATCGCACGCTCCCGCTATCGATCCGTTGCGCGACGAACTGAGGCGGTCGCGCGCTGCGGTAAGGCAAGCGCTGGCAGCCGAGCCGTTCGACCCGGCGGCGTATGCCGAGGCGCTCCAGGCCATGCAGGCCTCAACCGCTCAATTGCACACGGCCATCAACGCGGTCATGGTCGAGGTGGCCGTCCGTCTCACGCCGGAACAGCGAGCGAGCGTCGTCGAACGCGGTCGGGAATGGGAGCGCCATAAGGCCGGTCGTGAATAATCCGGCGGATCGATCGCCGGCACCGATAGCGACGCGCGCTTGATCAGTTCGCGGCCGCAGCCAGCGCCCGCTCGAGGTCCTCGATCAGGTCTTCAGGGTGCTCCAGCCCGATCGACACCCGCACCACGCCTTCGGTAACCCCGATGTCCGCCCGTTCCGCAGGGCTCAGGCGGGAGTGGGTGGTGGTGGCCGGATGGCAGACCAGGGACTTGGCATCGCCGAGGTTGTTCGAGATGTCGATCAACGCCAACGTGTCGAGGAACCGGAAGGCGGCGGCCTTGCCGCCCGGCAGTTCCAGCGTCACGAGACTGCCGAAGCCCGACATCTGTCGCTTGGCCAGCCCGTGCTGCGGATGGCTGTCGAGACCCGGGTAGCGGACCTGGCGAACGTCCGGGCGCGCCTCCAGCCAGCCGGCGATCCGCGCCGCGTTCGCCGTCTGACGCTCGACACGCAGTTCCAGGGTCTCCAGAGACTTCGCCATGACCCAGGCGTTGAACGGGCTCATCGACGGGCCCGTGTTGCGATAGAACGGCTGGAACACGTCGTCGATGAACTTCTTCGACCCGAGGACCGCGCCGCCGAGGCAGCGGCCCTGGCCATCGATGTGCTTGGTGGCGGAGTAGACGACGACGTCGGCCCCCAACTCCAGCGGTCGCTGGAACATCGGCGTGGCGAACACGTTGTCTATCACCAGCCGCGCGCCGGCGCGGTGCGACAGCTCGGCCACGGCGGCGATGTCGATCAAGTCGAGCATCGGGTTCGACGGACTTTCCAGGAAGGTCACGGTGGCGGGGCGCGACAGCGCCCTCTCCCAGGCACCGAGATCGGTGCCCTTCACGAACTCGATCTCGACGCCCCAGCGCGGCAGCAGCTTGGAAACGATGAAGTGGCACGAGCCGAACAGCTCGCGCGCCGCGACCACCCGGTCACCCGCCGACAGCTGGCAGAGCAGAGCGGCGAACACGGCGGCCATGCCGGTGGCGGTGGCACGGCACGCCTCGGCCCCTTCCAGCAGAGCCAATCGTTCCTCGAAGGTCGCGACGGTCGGATTGCCGTAGCGTGAGTAAATGAAGACGTCCGCCTCGCCGTTGAACGCCGCCTCGGCCTGGGCGGCGTCGTCGTAGACGAAGCCCGAGTTCAGGAACAACGCTTCGCTGGTCTCGCGGAACTGCGAGCGGCGCAGGCCGCCCCGCACCAGTTGGGTGGCTGGACGCCAGTCGGGTCGGGACGCGTCGGTCATGGCGAATCCGGTCAAGGTCGGAGGAAGGCATCCATTAAAACAGATGCCGTCCGCTATAAAGAACTATTCCGGTTCCACCGACCCCTGACGTGACCCCGGCGCCCCCGATTGCCCGCTGCCCGTGACGGCGTCAGCGCCCGCTGGCCATCGCCGCCTCGCGGATCTGGGTCAGCGACCGCGCCGGCGTCAGCGCCTCCGGATCGACGCGGATCTCAATCACCGCGGGCCGTCCCGACGCCTGCGCCCGCTGGAAGGCACCCGCGAACTCGTCGGTTCGGGTGACGACCTCGCCGTGAGCCCCGTAGGCCGTCGCAAGCGCCGCGAAGTCGGGGTTGTGAAGCTCGGTCGCGCTGATCCGGTTGGGGTACTCGCGCTCCTGGTGCATCCGGATGGTGCCGTACATGCCGTTGTTCACCACCAGGAAGATGGTGTTGGCGCCGTACTGGACCGCGGTCGCCAGTTCCTGGCCGTGCATCATGTAGCAGCCGTCGCCGCTGACCGAGACCACGGTGCGGTCGGGATACACCAGCTTGGCCGCCACCCCGGCCGGAACGCCGTACCCCATCGATCCGCAGGTCGGCGCCAGGGAGGTACGGTAGCTTTTGTACCGGTAGTAGCGGTGCACCCAGGTCGCGTAGTTGCCGGCGCCGTTGGTGACAATGGCGTCGATCGGCAGGTTGGCGTCGAGCCAGCCCACGATCTCGGCCATCTGTACCGGGCCCGGGGTCGCCAGCGGCTTCAGCAGGGTCTCGTACTCGCTGCGCGCCAGCGGCGTCGCCGCTGCCCAGGCCGAGGAGTCGACCGGCTCCATCTCGGCGACTGCCGCCAGGAAGGCGCGCTGGCTGGCGTTGATCGGCAGGTCTGCCTGGTAGACCCGACCCAGTTCGTCGGCGCCGGCGTGGACGTGCACCAGCCCCTGGCGGGGACGCGGGATGTCGAGCAGCGAGTAGCCGCTGGTGGTCATCTCGCCGAGCCGGGCGCCGATGACGATCAGCAGGTCGCTGTCGCGCACCCGCGCACCGAGCTTCGGGTCGACGCCGATGCCGACATGGCCGACGTAGTTCGGGTGACGGTTGTCGAGATAGTCCTGGCAGCGGAACGATGCCCCGACAGGCAGCGTGTTGGCCTCGGCGAAGCGCATCAGCGCCGTCGACGTGGCAGCGTCCCACCCACCGCCGCCAACGATCACCAACGGCCGCTTGGCCGCCGACAGCAGCTCCCGGAAGCGCGCCAGATCGGCCGGCCCGGGATGTGGCTCGGTGCGCTTGTAGGGGTCGAAGTCCGGCACCATGGCGCGTTCGACCAGCATGTCTTCCGGCAACGCCAGCACCACCGGACCGGGCCGGCCGGACGTGGCGGTGTGGAAGGCGCGGCTCATGTACTCCGGGATGCGCGCCGGATCGTCGATCTGAGCCACCCACTTGGCGAGCTGGCCGTACATGCGGCGGTAGTCGATCTCCTGGAACGCCTCGCGCTCCATCATGTCGCGCCCGACCTGGCCGACCAGCAGGATCATCGGCGTCGAGTCCTGGAACGCCACGTGCACGCCGGCGCTGGCGTTGGTGGCACCGGGCCCACGAGTGACCATGCAGATGCCGGGCTTGCCGGTCAGCTTGCCGTAGGCTTCCGCCATCATCGCGGCGCCGCCCTCCTGCCGGCACACGATCGTCCGGATTTCCGGCGCGTCGACCAGCCCGTCCAGCACGGCCAGATAGCTTTCACCGGGAACGGCGAACGCGAGGTCCACGCCGTGCGCCCTCAGGCAATCCACCAGGATGTGGCCGCCGATGCGGCCGGCGTTGCTGCGGTCAGTGCTCGATGGGCTCGTCGACATAGCCTGTATACCGTTGCGATTTGGGTTTCTCGTGGTCTTCGGGCTTCACGTACTGGATCGAGGATTTGCCGCGGAGCTCGGCGGGCAGGATCATCACCCGGATGAAGCGGGTGCACTCCAACTCGCTCGCCTGGGCGAAGACGGGTTCGGGGCCAGGCTCGAACCACGCCTGACCGGGCAGATAATGGTGCGACTTGCCACGCGTGTCGATCCGGATCTGACCCTGTCGAAGGCATCGTATGCCGGGTCCCTGATGGGTGTGCAGGAGCGCGGTTCCAGCGATCGGGAACTTCACGCTGTCGCAGCGCATGATCCACGACTTGGCCGGATCAGGACCGTCCAGGGGAGCGGACAGATTTTCCGTCGAGCTGACGCCAGTGCCACGGGCCCTTACCGCCTCGGAATCATCCGGCGCGAGTTCCCACCGCCAGACCACCGCGCCGTCGGCGGCGGCGCTGATGCGCACCGGCCCCGCTCCGTACCAGGCCGCGTCCTCGGCGCACTCCGCGCCGTCGTCGGTCTGGAAACCGCCACGGTGGCAGTAAAGCACACGATTGAGCGCGGGAAGCGGCTCGGAATAGGTCGCTCCAGGCTCCAGGCGGTCGATCATCTGCCGAAGCACGTACCCGGTCGCGGACATCAAAGCACCTCCCGTCTCACTGTTCTTGATGGTTCCGGCCGGCGCGCGCCGGCAGCCAGTCTCAAGCGATGGTCGCCTCCCCGCGCAGCCGGACGCTGCCGCGTTCGATCACGTAGCCCCGGTCGAGCAGGCCATGCAGATGCGTGTCATTGGATTCGGCGATCAGCACCGACAGGCCCTCGCGCTTAAGATCGGACAGAACCTCCACCATCCGGCGGGCCAGCACCGGAGCAATACCCTCCGTCGCTTCGTCCAGCAGCAGCAGCCGGCGCCCCGCCATCAGCGCGCGGGCCAACGCGACCAGTTTCTGCTGACCACCGGACAGGCTGGCCGAGGGCCGGTCTCGGAACTCCCAAACCTCCGGCATCAGCCGGTAGATCCAGGATAGCCTGGGGGCGGCGTCGGCAACCCCTGCAGCCCATGCTGGCAGCATCACGTTCTCCTCGGCGGTCATCGCCGGAATCAGTCTGCGATCCTCGGGCATGTAGCCGATGCCGAGGCGGGCTCGCTGAAAGCCGGCCATGGTCCGCAGATCGGCCCCGTCGAAGCCAATCCGCCCGGAGCTGGCGTTCAGCAGCCCCATGATGGCGCGCAACAGCGTGGTCTTGCCGGCACCGTTGCGCCCGATCAGCCCACAAACCGCGCCACGCGGCACAGATAGGTCGACCGACCGCAGGACCGACGCCGGTCCGATCGCAAGCTCGAGGCCTTCAACGGCGAGCATCGCCGGCCTCCGATTTTGACCCGGGGCCGGGCGGGCCGCATGCGTGCGGGTCGCTGCCGATCACGTATTCCCTCACTTTCGGATCGTTCAGCGCCTCCGCTGGCGGGCCGTCGCAGATGATTTCTCCCTGATAGAACGCCAGAACCCGGCTGACGTAACGGGAGACGATTTCCATGTCGTGCTCGACGAACAGCACGGTCACACCCTCCTCCCGCAGGGCGCCCATGACCACGTCCATCAGCTCGAACTTCTCCTCGCTGGAGATGCCGCTGGTCGGCTCGTCCAGGAGCAGGATCTTGGGATCGGCGACCGTCGCCATGGCGATGTCGAGGAGCTTGCGGATGCCCTGTGGCAGGGACCCGGCGCGCTGGCCCCGATACTCGGCGATACGGTAGCGCCTCAGGATGACGTCGACCTGGGCCTCGAGGCCGGGTCGCCGCAGGCGGCGCAGCCCGGCGCCTCCGCCGGTCTCGGCAATGCCCAGCGCGATCAGGAGGTTGTCGGACACGCTGGCGGTGGCAAACACCTGTGCTACCTGGAACGAACGGCAGATGCCGAGCCGGGTGATGGCCCGCGGCGCCATGCCGGTGATGTCACGGCCGTCGAACAGGATCCGGCCTGAGCTCGGCTGCAGCCAGCCGGTCACCATGTTGACGAAGGTTGTCTTGCCGGCGCCGTTGGCACCGATGATTCCGACGATCTCGTGCGGAGCGACCGCGACGTCGAGGTGACGCGCAGCGGTCACCGCACCGAAGCTTTTGTTGACCCCGACCGCCTCGAGAAGCGCCGTCACGATGGCGCCTCCCGTCGTCCGAGGACCCGCTGCAGCAGTGACCACACCCCGCCCGGCAGAAAGAAGATGATGCCGAGCAGGGTTGCGCCGACGATCAGTTGCCAGGCGTGGGGCAGCCACTCGAAGGCGTAGGTGCGGATCAGTTCGTAGATCAAGGAGCCGATGAAGGGGGCTGCGACGCTGCCGGGCCCCGACAGGACCGTCACGAACAGCAATTCCCCCGAGACTGGCCAATTGACCATCGAGTCCGGGTCGACCTGCCCGACCGACAGGGCGAGGACGGCGCCACCGAGCCCGGCCAGCGCCGCCGAGATCACGTACTTGACGTGAATCGCGCGGGCCACCGAGAAGCCGAGATATTCGACCCTGATCTCGTTGTCGCGGATCGCGGTCGTCAGCTGGCCAAGCGTCGTCTGCAAATAGCGGTGGACCAGCGTCGTGGTCGCCCATCCGAGCAGACAGACCATCACGAAGGTCGCGCGCAACGTGAGCCCGGCATCCCCCGGCGCAAAACCGAGGAAGGTCGGCGAACTGACATTGAAACCGTCGGTCGATCCGAGCGCCTCGGTCTTCACCAGAATGCCGTACAGCACCATGGAGAAAGCGAGGCTGAGCATCGCGAAAAAGATCCCCCGATAGCGGCGGACGATGAAGCCGAGTCCGAACCCGACCGTCGCCGCGACCACGGTTGCCGCCGGCAGGGTCAGCAAGATCTCCGACACCTCGAACTCCTTGCCGAGGAGTGCGACGGTGTAGGCGCCCAGGCCGACGTAGAGCGCGTGGCCGAACGACACCAGCCCGGTTCGCCAGAGCACCATAAGCCCGATCACCGCGATCGCCCGGGCGAACGCGACGGTGGTGAGGTTTATAAGCCAATCCGGCAGCACCAGCAGGCCGAGCGCGAGCACCGTCGCGAACCCGACCATCAACCCAGGGATCGTCCAGTCCCGATCCGCGTGCATCGCCTCTCTCCTCAGATCTTTCGCGCCCGGGCGGGCGCGAACAGGCCCTGGGGACGGAAAACGAGGACCACGGCCATCACACCGTAGACCACGAACAACTCGACCTCCGGCAACTGGTGGACCGCCACCGCGCGGGCGATCCCGACGATCAGCGCGCCGATCGCGGCGCCCGGAATGCTGCCCATGCCGCCGATCACCACCACGGCGAAGGACAGCACGATCACCTCAATCCCGAATCCGGGAGCGACCGACACCATCGGCGCCACGTAGGCACCGCCGAGCGCCCCGAGTACCGCGCCCAGCATGAACGTGACGACGTAGACCGTCGTTACGTCGATGCCCATCGCCGCCGCCACCTCGCGATCGTGGATCACCGCGGTCAGCAGCCTGCCCCAGCGGGTCCGCGTGAGCCCCACCCAGAGCGACACACCCACAGCCACCGCCAGCCCGATCAGGGTGAGCGAGTAAACATCGCGCTGGATGCCGCCAATCTCGGTCGATCCGAGGAGCGCCATGGGCTGGTAGGCGAAGTACGGATCCACCCCGAACACCAGCAGGATGACGTCTTCCAGGATCAGGAAGGCGGCGAAGGTGGCCAGTACGACGATGACCTCGTCGCGGGCGTACATGAACCGGATCAGCCCGCGCTCCAGCACGAAGCCTAGGACGCACCCGACCAGCAGGGCGGCGGCGGCGATCATCAGGAACGTGCCGACGTCGGCGAGCCCGGCCTCGGACCAAACGCCGATCAAAAAAGCGGAGGTGTAGGCGCCCCAGGCATAGAGGCTCCCGTGGGCGACGTTCAGGATCTTCATGACCCCGAAAATGACGGTCAGCCCGACCGAGACCAGAAACAGGTACGACGAGAAGACCAGTCCGTCCAACAACGTGGTGACGGCCGTTTCCATGCGCGGCGCTCCGAAGCGGGTAAGCCGGTCGATGGGACGCCGTCGGGAACGGGGTGGCCCCGCCTCCCGACGCGCCGGGTCAGCACTTGGCGCCCGGCATGCCCTTCTCGATCCATTCGACGCTGGTTACACCTCCGGGCGGGTTCACACACTCGGCGGGGTAGAACCTGACATTGACGAGGCCAGGCTCACCCTCGACGTCGTTCCACTTGCTGATGCCGAAGGCGTTCTCGGTGACCGCCTGGTGACCGTCCGCCAGCGCCATCGTCACGGTCGTGGAGAAGCTCTCGAACGTCATACCCTTGAACGCCGCGGTCACCTGCTCGGTCCCCGGGAAGGCGCCGGCGGCAGTGGCCGCCTTGTCATAGGCGATCTTGGTCGCCAGTACGCCCTGGGCGTACTGGTAGGCGGGATCCGCCGGGTACTGGCCGTAACGATCGACGTAAGTCTTGATGAACCAATCGTTCAGAGGGGTCTTAACGCCGCGCGCCAGGATGCCGTACGGGCCGCGCGCGCCGATGATGACGCCGTCCGGCAGCTTCTTGCCGAGCCGGTAGATCGCCGTGCCGCCGACCGTGAACAGCACCTTCTTGTTCTCGAACAGTCCTCGCGGGCTGGCCTGGAAGATGAACCCCTCCAGATCGCCGCCCCAGAACGACGAATGCACCAGTTCGGCGCTGTCGAGGGACAGCGCGGAGATCTCGGAACCGTACTGGCCGGCAAAGATCTTCGGGAACTGAGGCTTGTCCGACGCCTTCGCGGCTGGGGCGAGTACCTTCATCGACAGATCGAAATCGCGCCAGCTATCCTGGCCGAAGGCGTAGTTCTGATTCAGCCCGGTGTAGGATCCGATGCCCGGAAACACATCCTTGATGTAATGGGCCGCCGCCACGCCGTCCGAAGTGGCGTGGCTCATGGTTCTGAAGATGTACTGGCGCGGGGCATCTTCGAAGATTCGCGGGGTGCCGCAGATCGTGAAGACGGTCAGGGTCTTCAGTTCCTCAGCGACCGGCGTGAGGGCGGCGCAGGATCCCGACGATATGTAACCGATGACGGCGTCGACGTTGCGCTTCTGGACGAGGTTCCGGTACTCGGAGACCTGCTTGGTGTTGCCGCCGTTTTCGTCGACGAACAGCGCCTCGACCGTGGCGCCGGCAAAGCCCTTGGTGTTGTAGGGCTTCGGCAGGGTTCCGGCGTTGATCGCGTCCACCACCATCTCAGCGCCGTTGCGGGCGGGCACGCCGAACGGTCCAGCCGCTGGCCCGGACAGGAACGTCGGGACCGCGATGATTACCGTCTCCTTGGCCATCGCCGGATACGACGCGGCGACGGCAGCGGCTAGCGCCGCGCCGGTCACCCCCAGTCTCGTCCAGTCCATCGGTCCCTCCCGTTTCGCCCGCCCAGCGGTGTTGCGAAGTCTCGCCCTGTTCCAGCGAACGGTTGTTCCGTCCGTCAAACCGCTCGACGGCGGCCCGAAATGGAACCATGCGGGACCGCAACATGCAACGCGGGGGCACCGCTTGCCACGACCCTCGACGAGGGTTACTCAGTTTCCAAAGCCAGATGAATTAACCGAGGGAGACGCCCCATGGGTGTGCAGAAGAATTTCATCGGCGGCGAATGGATCGACGGCGCCGCGGCGCGCGACAACGTCAACCCGTCCGATCTGTCCGACATCGTCGGGAGCTACGCGCAGGCCGACGCGGCTGGCGTGACCCGCGCCGTCGACGCCGCCAAGACCGCTGCCCAGGCCTGGAATCGCTCGACGCCCCAGCAGCGCTACGACGTCCTGGAGTTCGTCGGCAACGAGATCATGGCGCGCCGCGAAGAACTCGGACGCCTGCTGTCCCGCGAAGAAGGCAAGACCCTTCCCGAGGGTATCGGTGAGGCGACCCGCGCGTCGCAGATCTTCAAATTCTTCGCTGGAGAGGCGCTGCGGATCCAGGGCGAGAAGATCCAGAGCGTGCGGCCGGGCGTCGACGTCGAGATCACCCGCGAGCCGATGGGCATCGTCGGGATCATCACGCCATGGAACTTCCCGATCGCCATTCCGGCCTGGAAGATCGCGCCGGCCCTCGCCTACGGCAACTGCGTGGTGTTCAAGCCCGCCGACCTGGTGCCGGGCTGCGCCTGGGCGATCGCCGACATCCTGTCGCGATCCGGCCTGCCGGCCGGCGTGTTCAACCTGGTGATGGGCCGCGGCTCAGTGGTCGGCGAGGCGATCCTCAGCAACGCCGCGATCTCGGCGGTGTCGTTCACAGGGTCGGTCGAAACCGGCAAGCACGTCGCCGCCACCTGCGCCGGCCGCCTGGCCAAGGTGCAGCTCGAGATGGGCGGCAAGAACCCGATGGTGGTGCTGGACGACGCCGACATCGATATCGCCGTCGGCGCCGCGGTGAACGGCGCCTTCTTCTCGACCGGCCAGCGCTGCACCGCGTCGTCCCGCCTGATCGTGACGGAGGGCATCCACGACCGGTTCGTCGACGCCGTGGTCGCAAAGATGAAGACCCTGAAGGTCGACGATGCATTGACCGCCGGCACCGACATTGGACCGGTGGTGGATGAGGCGCAGTTGGCCCAGGACATGAAGTACCTGGAGATCGGCCAGCAGGAGGGCGCCAAGCTGGCGTTCGGCGGCGAACGCCTGAACCGTAACAAGGAAGGCTACTACCTGCAGCCCGCGCTGTTCACGGAGACTACCAACGACATGCGGGTCAACCGGGAGGAGATCTTCGGACCGGTCGCGACCGTGATCAGGGTGAAGGGCTACGACGAGGCGCTGTCGGTTGCCAACGACACCAGCTTCGGCCTGTCGGCGGGCATCTGCACAACATCACTGAAGCACGCCAGCCACTTCAAGCGGAACTCCGAAGCCGGGATGGTGATGGTCAACCTGCCGACCGCCGGCGTCGACTACCACGTGCCGTTCGGCGGGCGGAAGGGCTCGAGCTATGGCCCGCGCGAGCAAGGTCGTTACGCCGCCGAGTTCTACACCACGGTGAAGACCGCCTACACGCTGCCCTGATCGGGTACAGACCTACTCGGCCGCCTCCCCGCTGCTCGAAAGGCCTTCGGGGAGGCGGGCCCGCTCGAGCTTCGCGCCCGCGAAGCTGGCTCCCTGGGTCGCGCAGCCGATCAAGGTCGCGTGGCTGAGATCGGCGCCGTCGAACACCGCGTCCGAGAGGTTCGCGCCCGTCAGGTCCACGCGGCTGAATATCGCCCCCGCCGCCCGGACCCCCGACAGATCTGACGCCCACTCGCCCTTCTTCTCGCCGGATCGCGGGTCCACCAGTTGCATCGCCACCAGCGAACTGCTCTGCAGGTCGGCGTTGTCCATGGCGGCACCACGGAAGCTCGCGCCCCGAAGATCGCAACGGCTCATCTGGACCGACACCAGAATGGCGCCGCCGAACTTGGCGAACCGGAACGAGCATCGTTTGAGGTTCGCACCCGATAGGTTGGCACCGGTGAAGTCGGCCGCCGACAGGTCGGCGCCGGAGAGATTCACGCCGCTGAGGTCGCGCCCGGCGAAGCTTGCCGGCGTGCCCTTGCGGCCGCCAGAGCTGATCCAGGCGAAATGAGCGACCACCATCGTCTTCACGTCTTCCGCGAGTTCGTCCATACCGGAGGCGATCACGCAGCCCGTCAGATCGGCTCCCGACATGTCGGCGCCGTCGAGGTGGCAAGACCGCAGATCGGCGCCCGCCAAGTCGGTGTTCGCCAGCCGGGCATCGGAGAAGTTGACCTCCTGCAGGTTGGCACCGCGCAGGCTGGAACTGGTGAACGTGGCGTGTTGAAGATCGGCCCCCTTGAGGTTGGCGTGATCGAGGTTGGCGCCGTCGAAATGCGCGCCGCGAGCGGTGGCCCCCATCAGGCTGGCCCGGCTCAAATTTGTGCGAACAGCTTTGACGTTGTCGAGATCCGCACCATCCAGCCTGGTCGCGACATCCTTGCCGTCAGTCGTGCCGACCCTGGTGGCGCGAAAATCGGCGTCGGTCAGGTCGGCCGAAGACAGCTTCGCCTGCTCGAGATCGGCGCCGCGGAAGTCGGTCTTGACCAGCTTGGCCCCGGTAAGGTCGGCGGCGCGCAGCTTGGCGCCCGCCAAGGTGGCTTCGGACAGGTTGGCGCCAACGAACTGCGCGCCCCGGAAATCCGCGCCCGACATCAAGGCGCGCCGCAGATCCACGCCGTTCAGCAAGGCGCCGTTGTGGCGCGAGCCTCGCAGGTCGGCACGCTGGCCGCCAGGATAGTTGTTCAGGAAGTTGACGTGCTTGCGGATCAGGTCCGCGGTCTTCCAGTCGACGTTGTTTGGATCGAAGGACACCCTCTTGGCCTCTCACCGGCGACCATCAAACACGATGGACGGTTGGTTGCATGGTAGCAGAAATCATGGAGCGGGCTCATAGGGGGGGGCCGAAAGAGCGCGGGTCTCGAAGACCATCTGGAAGCGATCCGCGGCGTACCGGACCTGAGAGACCTGCACCGGCGTGCCGTCGGCGGCGACGTTGAGCGATTCGACGAACAGGATCGGACGCGTCCGCGGCTGCTGAAGGACCTCGGCTTCGGTCGCGTCCGGCATGCGGGCGGTTACCTTGGTGACGGCGCGTTCGTAGTCACCGAATCCGTGGGCTTCCATGACCTGCGTGATCGATCCCGACCCGGCCGAGCGGTAGGCATCCTCGAATCGCGGAAACAGCTTGGCCGGAAACCGGTGCGCCCCGAACGATACCGGCCGTGCGTCGACCTCTCCCACCGTTTCCAGGAAGATCACCGGCGCTCCGGCCCGGATCCCAAGCGCCTCCGCCACCTCGCGCTCGGCGCGCTGGCGCGTCAGGGTCAGGGCATGCCCGCCCGGCGAGCGGTTCACCCGCCGGACATTCTCGGTGAACCGCGTGCGCCGGCCGATCAGGTACTCGAGGACATTCTCGCGGACGAAGATCCCACGACCCTGCTCGACCCTGACCAGGCCGCGGTCGGCAAGGCCGCCGACAGCGCGGCGCACGGTGTGGCGATTCACCCGGAACCGCGACGCCAACTCGGCCTCGGTCGGAAGCCGGGCCCCCTCGCTCCACTGACCGCTCCTGATCTCTTCCGCCAGCGTCTGCTCGATCTGCCGCCAGACCGAAACACCGGAATCCCGATCAATCACCGCCACCGTCCAGCCCCCGTCATCAAACCTTCATTGTCACGTGCTTTACAGCCGCGGCAATCCTCACCATAGTCGGTGAAATTGATATGGATGTCTAGACAACTTCGGAAGTCGTCCATGACCACCAGACACTCCCCCGCCCCGACCACCGAGCAATCGACCGAGCGCCGCGCGCGCCAACGCTGGATGTCGGTGCTGGCGAAGGCCGACTTCGGCGACCTCGACACGCTGTGGAACAACCTGCCCTCCAAGCCCGCCTGGACCGTCGTGCGGGCGCCGGAAGTCGGCATGGTCATGGTGCGCGGCCGAGCCGGTGGCACCGGGCAACGTTTCAATCTCGGCGAGGCCACGGTCACCCGGTGTGCGGTCCAGCTCGACTACGGCGCGATCGGCTTCGGGTATGTGATGGGCAGGAACCGCCGCCACGCCGAACTGGCCGCCGCCGTCGACGCGATGCTGCAGACGCCGTCACGGCGGGACTCGCTCGAGCGCGCCATCATCGCTCCCCTAACCCTCCGGTTTGAGGAGAGGCGCCTTCGCCGCAGCCGCAAGGCCGCCGCCACCAAGGTTGAATTCTTCACCATGGTCCGGGGGAGCTAGGGGATGGCCGACACCATCGACATCCGTCCCGGGTTCACCGATCCGGTGATCGAGTCGCAGCGGGTGTTCAGGGCGGTTCTGGACGCCATGTCGCGACCTGGTCGGATCCAGTCAGTTCCGGATGGGCTGGCGCCGCCAGCCCCGCTGGCGGTCGGATCCGCCGCGTTCTGCCTCGCGCTCGCCGATCACGACACCCCGGTCTGGCTGGCGCCGAGCCTCCGAAATCCGGCCACGACGGCGTTCCTGCGCTTCCATTGCGGATGCCCGATTGTCGAGGAACCGGAGAACGCCGCCTTCGCGATCGCCGATGCGGCCGGCCTGCCGGCGCTGCACAGGTTTGCCTTGGGCAACGACGCTTGGCCCGAGACCTCGACCACCGTGGTCGTCCAGGTCGACGACCTCGAAGAGGGCGGGTCGCTTCGGCTCACCGGTCCGGGCATCGAGACGGCGCACCACCTGTCGGCGCCGGGCCTGCTTCCGGGCTTGCCGGACGAATGGGAGGCAAACCGGCAAATGTTCCCGTGCGGCGTCGACCTGGTCCTGGTCGCCGGCCGCCGGATCGCGGCCCTGCCCCGCACCACCAACGTCACCGTCGCCGCGGAGGACTGAACCATGTACGTGGCCGTCAAGGGTGGCGACCGGGCCATCGAGAATTCCCAGAAGCTGCTCGCCGAGGAGCGTCGGGGCGATCCGCGTATCCCCGAGCTCAGCCTCCCGCAGATCCAGGAGCAGATGGCGCTCGCCGTCGACCGGGTGATGACCGAGGGGTCGCTCTACGATCCGGAACTGGCGGCGCTGGCGATCAAGCAGGCACGCGGCGACCTGGTGGAGGCGATCTTCCTCCTGCGGGCCTACCGCACCACCCTGCCGCGGTTCGGCGCCGGCGAACCGCTCGACACCGCCGACATGGCGATCCGGCGGCGCATCTCGGCGACTTACAAGGATCTTCCGGGCGGCCAGTTGCTCGGCGGCAGCTTCGACTACACCCACCGCCTGCTCGATTTCGCGCTCGCCGCCGGCGACGAGCGGCCGGTGGCGGAGATCGCGCCCGACGGCGTCGAAGCCGGCATGCCGAGAGTGGTCGACATCCTCGATCATGAGGGCCTGATCGAGTTCGAGACGCCGGATGACGACGGCGATCCGGTGTTCGACCTGACCCGTGAGTCGCCGCGCTATCCAGCGGACCGCGCCGCGCGGTTGCAGAATCTGGCTCGCGGCGACGAGGGCTGGCTGCTCGGGCTCGGCTACTCGACGCAGCGCGGTTACGGCAACAACCACCCGTTCGCGGGCGAGATCAGGGTCGGCGAGGTGGCGGTCGAATTTGCGCCTGAGGAACTCGGATTTCCAATCGAGATCGGTGAGATCACCGTCACTGAATGCCAGATGGTCAACCAGTTCAAGGGCTCCGCCACGGTGCCGCCGCAGTTCACCCGCGGCTACGGCCTGACGTTCGGTCACTGCGAACGCAAGGCGATGGCCATGGCGCTGGTGGACCGCGCACTCCGAGCCCGCGACTTCGGGGAGGCGACCGAGGCGCCGGCGCAGGACGAGGAGTTCGTGATGGCGCATTCCGACAACGTCGAGGCGTCGGGCTTCGTCCAGCACCTCAAGCTGCCGCACTACGTCGACTTCCAGGCCGAGCTGGTCACCGTCCGGGCTCTGCGCCGCAAGGCCGAGGCCGCCGAGGCCATTCCCGATGCTGCCGAGTAACGCCGAGCCGGAACGAGAGAGCCGATGCCGACCGTGATCCCGCACCCGACCGCCAGCACCGCCACAAGCGCGGCGCCGAAGCGCCTCGAGGGCTACAACTTCGCCTACCTCGACGAACAGACCAAGCGGATGATCCGCCGCGCCCTGCTGAAGGCGGTCGCGGTCCCCGGCTATCAGGTGCCGTTCGGCTCGCGCGAGATGCCGCTGCCCTATGGCTGGGGAACCGGCGGCATTCAGGTGACCGCCGCCGTGATCGGCCCCGACGACACCCTCAAGGTGATCGACCAGGGCGCCGACGATACCACCAACGCGGTCAACATCCGGCGCTTCTTCGCCAAGACCGCCGGCGTCGCCACCACCGATCGCACCGTCGACGCCAGCATCATCCAGACCCGTCACCGGATTCCGGAGACGCCGCTCACCGAGCACCAGATCCTGGTCTACCAGGTGCCGATCCCGGAGCCGCTGCGCCAGCTCGAGCCGCGCGAGGCCGAGACCCGCAAGATGCACGCGCTCGAGGAATACGGCGTGATGCACGTCAGCCTGTATGAGGACATCGCCAAGTTCGGGCGCATCACCAAATCCTACAACTATCCGGTCCGGGTGAACGGCCGCTATGTGATGGCGCCGAGCCCGATCCCGAAGTTCGACAACCCGAAGATGGACCGCATGCCGGCGTTGCAGCTGTTCGGCGCGGGGCGCGAGAAGCGGCTGTACGCGGTGCCGCCCTACACCGAGGTGAAGTCCCTCGACTTCGAGGACCACCCCTTCGAGGTCGAGACCTGGGACCAGGACTGCGCACTGTGCGGCGCCGGCGACAGCTACCTCGACGAGGTGATCGTCGACGACACGGGGACCAGGATGTTCGTCTGTTCGGACAGCGACTACTGCCGCGAACGCCGGGACGCCGGTCACCGGGGCGACGGGGGCCCGACATGACCGGCGAGCGCGCTCCCCTGCTCAAGGTCCGCGACCTGAGCCACCGCTATGGCCGCAACCTCGGTTGCCGGGACGTGTCGTTCGACCTGCACCCGGGCGAGGTGCTCGGGATCGTCGGGGAGTCGGGCTCCGGCAAGACCACGCTGCTGAAATGCGTGTCCGGCCAACTGCAACCGACGACCGGGTCGATCTCCTACCGCACCCGCGACGTCGGGCCGGTCGACGTCTACGGCATGTCGGAGGCGCGCCGCCGCCTGCTGATGCGCACCGACTGGGGCATCGTCTACCAGAACGCCCGCGACGGGCTGCGAATGAAGGTGTCGGCCGGCGCCAATGTCGGCGAGCGGCTGATGGCGATCGGCGACCGGCACTACGGCCACATCCGCGCCGAGGCGGTGGACTGGCTGGAGCGGGTGGAAATGGACCTCGGTCGCATCGACGACCTGCCCGCGACCTTCTCCGGCGGCATGCAGCAGCGCCTGCAGATCGCCCGCAACTTGGTCACCAAGCCACGCCTTGTGTTCATGGACGAGCCGACCAGCGGCCTCGACGTCTCGGTCCAGGCCCGCCTGCTCGACCTCATCCGCGGCCTGGTCGGCTCGCTCGGCATCGCCTGCGTGGTGGTGACCCACGACCTCGGTGTGGTGCGGCTGCTGTCGCATCGGCTGATGGTGATGAAGGGTGGCGACGTGGTCGAACACGGCCTGACCGACCAGGTCCTGGACGACCCCCAGCACCCCTACACTCAGCTGCTCGTGTCCTCGATCCTGCCGGTATGACGCCATGACCCCGATCCTCGATGCCGACGTGATGCTGCGGGCCGAGCGTCTCGCCAAATCCTTCGTCCTGCACAACCAGGGCGGGGTGCGGATCGACGTGTTCGCCGACCTCACACTGGACGTCCGCCGCGGCGAGTGCCTGATCCTGTCGGGTCCGTCGGGTGCCGGCAAGTCGAGCCTGTTGCGCTCGCTCTACGCCAACTACAAGCCGCAATCGGGCGCCGTGCTGGTGCGGCATGGCACCGAGATCGTCGATCTCTGCACGGCCGAACCCTACCGGATTCTAGAGGTTCGACGCCGCACCCTCGGCTATGTCAGCCAGTTCCTTCGGGTGATCCCGCGGGTCCCGACCTTGGACCTGGTGACCGCCCCCCTGACCGACCGCGGCGTCGACCCCGACGAGGCGCGGGAACGCGCCGGAACCTTGCTCGCCCGGCTTCGCATCCCGCCGGCGCTGTGGCGCCTGCCGCCGGCCACCTTCTCCGGCGGCGAGCAGCAGCGGGTCAACATCGCCATGACCTTCGTGCAGGACTACCCGATCCTGCTGCTGGACGAACCGACCGCGTCGCTCGACGTCGAGAACCGGTGGACCGTCACCGACCTGATCGCCGAGGCCTGCAAGCGCGGCGCCGCGGTCGTCGGCATCTTCCACGACGCCGAGGTGCGAGCCGCCGTCGGCACCCGCTCCTATGATCTTGACGGCGGAAGGCAAGCGGCATGACCGCCGACCTGATCATCAGCAACGCCCGGCTGGTGCTGTCCGACGCGGTGGTGCTCGGCACCGTCCACGTCTCCGAAGGCCGGGTCGCGGCCGTCGACACCGCCGGAACCGGCGTGGCGGAGGCTCTCGACATCGACGGCGACTACCTGATGCCGGGTCTCGTGGAACTGCACACCGACAATTTGGAGAAGCACGTCCAGCCGCGCCCCAAGGTACACTGGCCGACGTCCTCCGCCCTGCTGGCGCACGACGCCCAGGTGGTAGCGGCCGGCATCACCACGGTGCTCGACGCCATCGCCGTCGGCGGCACCCTGACCGAGGACATCCGAGACCACATCGTGCGCGAGTCGGCCGACGCCATCCGCAGCTTCCGGGCCAGCGACCTGCTGCGCGCCGACCACCACTTGCACATGCGGTGCGAGGTCGCCCACAAGGACGTGCTGGGCCTGTTCGAGCCCTTCAAGGACGACCCTCTGGTGCGGCTGGTCTCACTGATGGACCACACCCCGGGCCAGCGCCAGTTCGTCAACCTCGACAAGCTGCGGGTCTACTACCAGGGCAAGCACGCGATGACCGACGCCGCGTTCGCGCGCATGATCGTCGACCGCAAGGCCGCGCAGGAACTCTACTCCGACCGCCATCGCCGCATCCTGGTCGAGATGGCGCTGTCCGCCGGCCACACGATCGCCAGCCACGATGACGCCACCGAGGAGCACGTCGAGGAGGCCGTCGGGCTCGGCCTGACCATCAGCGAATTCCCGACCACGATGGAAGCGGCGAAGGCTGCCCACTCTCGGGGTATGGGTACGATTATGGGCGGTCCGAACGTGGTGCGCGGCGGCTCGCATTCCGGCAACGTCTCCGCCGGCGACCTCGCCGAGGCGGGTGTGCTAGACGCGCTGTCCTCGGACTACGTGCCCTCCAGCCTGCTGTACGGCGCGTTCCGGCTGCACGAACGACACGGCATGACGCTTCCGGGCGCCATCGCCACCGTCACCCGCAATCCCGCCGACATGATCGGCCTCGTCGACCGTGGCCGGATCGAGATCGGGGCGCGCGCCGATCTGATCCGGGTCAAGCGGCTGGACGACGGCGTGCCGGTGGTTCGCCGGGTCTGGCGCCAAGGCGAGCGGGTGCTGTGATGGCCGTCGCGAAGAAGCTGTCGCCCGACGGCCCCTGGATCCACCCGGAAGCCAACGTGGTCGCCTCGACCTTCGGTGGCTGGACCGAGGTCGGCGCCCGCACCTCGGTGGTCGAGACGACGATGGGTGACTACAGTTACGTGGTCAGCGACAGCCAGATCATCTACGCGATCATCGGAAAGTTCGCGAACATCGCCTCTCACACCCGGATCAACCCGGGGAACCACCCGCACTGGCGCGCCTGTCTGCACCATTTCCAGTACCGCTCCGACGACTATGGCCTCGGGGAGCGCGACGACACCTTCTTCGACTGGCGACGCTCGACCCCGGTGACCGTCGGACACGACGTCTGGATCGGGCACGGCGCCGTGATCATGCCGGGGGTTTCGGTGGGCACCGGCGCGATCATCGGCGCCGGCGCGGTCGTGACCAAGGACGTGGCACCCTACACGATCGTCGCCGGCGTGCCCGCCAGGATCATTCGCCGGCGGGTCAGCGAGGCGACCGAGGCGAAGCTGTTGGCGATCGCCTGGTGGGATTGGACCCACGACACCTTGCGCGAGCGGCTGGCGGATTTCCGCGGGCTGGACGCCGACGCCTTCGCGGACCGCTTCGCGTGACGCCGCAATGACGCGTGGCACCCTGGTGCTTGTCGTGGGGCCCTCCGGGGTCGGCAAGGACACCGTGATCGCCGCGGTTCGCGAGGCGCTGGACGGCGATCCGACGGTGGTCTTCCCGCGCCGAGAGATCACCCGCCCGGCCGAAGCCGGCGGCGAGGATCACCTGCCGATCGAGGCCGCGGTCTTCCGGGCGCGTCGCGCCGCCGGCGCCTATGCCCTCGCCTGGGAGGCGCACGGCCTCGGCTACGGCGTCCCGGCGGCCATCGGGAACGATCTCGCCACCGGCCGCACGGTGATGGTGAACGTGTCTCGCGGGGTGCTGGACAAGGCCCGCCGACGGTTCTCCCCGACCAGGGTGATCAGCCTCGTGGTTCCCTCCGGGGTGTTGCGCGAGCGGCTGACGACCCGTGGCCGGGAGGGTCCCGATGACATCGACCGACGGGTCGCCCGCGCAGAGGCCTTCGATGTGTCCGGCGTCGACGTGACCACCATTGTCAACGACGGACCGCTCGCGACGGCCGTGTCGCGTGTGATCGAGGCGATCGGACGGCACCCGCGCCATGAGGTCGTAACCGAATCGTCGCACGACCGACCCTGAAACTTAACCCGTCCGTCACCGGAGCTTTGCCAAGCCCCGGTATTGCTCTTCCGAGCAATGAGCGTGCAGCCGCCGATCCTGTGGATCGGCTCGACCGACGGTCGCGCGCCCGGCAACACGGGATTTCACCATGCTCGAGATCGCCGACCTGGAGAAGCGCTTCGGGACTGTAGCTGCCGTAGACCGGGTGTCCCTGACGATCGAGGACGGCCAGATGGTCGGCGTCATCGGCCGCTCCGGGGCCGGCAAGTCGACCCTCCTGCGGTTGATCAACCGGTTGGTCGAGCCGACCGCCGGGAGCATCGTCGTCGGCGGCGTCGATGTGGTCGCGCTGAAAGGCGCAGCCCTTCTGGCGTGGCGCGCCCGCTGCGCCATGATCTTCCAGCAGTTCAACCTGGTGCCTCGCCTCGACGTCATCACCAACGTGCTGCTCGGCCGGCTCAACCAGCACGCCACAATCCCCTCGCTGTTCAAGCGGTTCTCCGACGAGGAACGCGCCTTTGCGGTACGGGCCCTGCACCGGCTCGACATGGCCGAACAGGCGCTGCAGCGCGCCGAGACGCTGTCCGGCGGCCAGATGCAGCGTGTCGCGATCGCCCGGGCGCTGATGCAGGAGCCGACGATCCTGCTCGCCGACGAACCGATCGCCTCGCTCGACCCGCGCAACGCCGCCATCGTGATGGACGCCCTGCGCACCATCAACCGCGAGGACGGCATCACCGTCCTCTGCAACCTGCACACGCTCGATACCGCCCGGCGCTACTGCGACCGGGTGGTCGGCATGGCGAATGGCCGGGTGGTGTTCGACGGCGACCCGGCGGCGCTGTCCCCGGAGACCGTGCGGGCGATCTACGGCGTCGAAGGCGACGGCGGCGAGATCGACGAGGACATCACCTCGACCAGTCTCGACCTGGCGGAGCCGCGTCCGGCACGCCGCGCCGTTGTCTGACACGAGCGCATTTCGAACCGTCCTCAAGGGAGTCCCTCATGCTGAACCGACGCGCTTTCATCGCCGCCGCCGTTCTGATCGGCGCCGCCGCCCCCGCCGCCGCGGACGATTGGCGTGCAACGTACCCGAAGCTCACCATGGGCGTGGTGACATCGGAGAACGAAGCCGACCGCATCGTCCGCTACAAGCCGGTCATCGCCTATCTCGAGAACACGCTTGGCGTGCCGGTGGAGTTTCGCAACGCCACCGACTACGCCGGCGTGATTGAGGCCCTGAACGCCGACAAGCTGCAGGTCGCCGGCCTTGGCCCGGCCGCCTACGCCCAGGCCTGGATCATCTCCGGCGGCGAGGTCGAGCCGCTGGCCGGCCAGATCGCCAACGACGGCACCTTCGGCTATCACTCGGTCGTCGTGGTGAAAACCGATAGCCCGCACAAGACCATCGAGGACCTGCGCGGCAAGAAGCTGGCCTTCGCGGATCCGAATTCGGCATCGGGCTTTCAGGCTCCGTCGTTCTTCCTGAAGGAAGCGGGCTTCCCGCCCGAGACCTTCTTCAGCAGCACCGCGTTCTCGGGCAGCCACGAGAACAGCATCATGGCGTTGCTGAACGACACCTTTGACGGCGCCGCAACCTGGTGGAACAGCGAGGAACGCTCGAACTTCAGCCGGATGTGGGACAAGGGCATGATCCCCAAGGATTCCGTCCGGGTGATCTGGAAGTCGCCGCTGCTGCCCTCCAGCCCGATTACCGTGCGGACATCGATGCCGGCCGCGCTCAAGCACGCGGTCAAGGCAGCGTATATGGACATGCCGGTCGCCGACCCCGCCGCATGGAAGGCTATGACTGACGGAAAGGCCAAGGGTTACAAGGCAGTGACCCACGCCGAGTACGAGCCCATGGTCCGAATGGTCAAGGAAAACCAGCGCACCCGTCGCGGCTCCTGAACCGACGGCAACGGATGGCGGGCCGCCCGGAGAGATTCGGGCGGCCTTCCGTTGCGCGAACCGAAGCAACCCACGGACCGATCCTCATGACCAGCATGACCGACGGCGCGGACGAGGCGGTCAGCCGCTTCGAAGCAACCCGAGTGGCCGCGGAGCGCGTCAGGCGGCGCCAGACGCTGGTGTTCGGTGGTCTGTTCGCCCTCGCCTTCGCGGCCTCGGTGCATGTCGGCGAGGTCCGGCCCGACCGCCTGGTCGAAGGCATCGGCGGGCTGTTCAACTACATCGACCGGACCCTCCCGAAGGCGACCGGCGACGGCCTGATCGCCGACGCCCGGGAGTGGTACTGGGGGCTCGGCCGCTGGCTCCTGATGCTGTTCGACACGGTGGTGATCGCGTTCCTGGCGACCACCATCGGCGCTGCGATCGGCTTCGCGCTCTGCTTCGCCGCGTCGCGAAATCTCGTGCGGAACGGGCTAATCGTGTTCGCCAGCAGGCGTTTGCTGGAGATTGCTCGCGCAGTACCCGAACTGGTGTACGCGCTGATTTTCGTGTTCGCGTTCGGCATCGGGCCGCTGGCCGGCGTGCTGGCGATCGCCATCCACACCATCGGCGCCCTCGGCAAGCTGTTTTCCGAGGTGAACGAGAACATCGACACCAAGCCGATCGAAGGCATCCGCGCGGTCGGCGGCAACTGGTTCCAAGTCGTTCGATACGGCGTGGTCCCGCAGGTCCTGCCGAATTTCGTGAGCTACAGCCTGCTGCGCTTCGAGATCAACGTGCGCAGCGCCGCCATCATCGGCTTCGTCGGCGCCGGCGGCATCGGCCAGGAACTGTACCTTGTGATCCGGCAGTTCATCTACGCCGACATCAGTGCCCTGGTGATCCTGATCGTCCTGACGGTCTCGGCCATCGACTTGGTCTGCGAGCGACTTCGACACCGCCTGATCGGCCAGGAGAGCCTGCGATGAGCGACGCCACCCACGCCCCGAGCAGGCACCCGATGGACCCACGCACCGCCTACCCGCAGGTCTTCGCGGTGCCCGCCCTGCAGCGTCTCCGCAACCGGGTGATGGTCGTCGCGATCGCCGGCGCCCTGGCGTTCGCGCTCTGGTGGACCGGGTTCTTCGACCTCGAGCGGTTGGTGACCGGGTCTTCAAAGCTCGGCTGGCTGCTGCAGTTCATGTTTCCGCCGGCCCACAACGGCTGGCTCGGTGAGTTTTCGCTGGCGCTGGCGGAAACCCTGGCCATGGCGTTCTTCGGCACCCTGCTGGCGTTCGTGATCGCGGTGCCGGTCGGGTTTCTCGGCGCCAAGAACGTGATCCCGAACTGGCTGTTCCATTTCAGCCTGCGGCGCACCCTCGACGGCATTCGCGGAGTCGACACCCTGATCTGGGCGCTGATCTTCGTAAACGTCGTGGGCCTCGGGCCGTTCGCCGGCATCCTGGCGATCGCGGTCGCCGACGTCGGGGTGCTCTCGAAGCTGTTCGCCGAGGCTATCGAGAACGTCGACCGTCGCCAGATCGAAGGTGTGCGCGCCACCGGCGCCGGCCGCGTGCAGACCATGCGTTTCGGCATTCTGCCGCAGGTGCTGCCGGTGATCCTCTCGAACACACTCTACTTCTTCGAGTCGAACACCCGCTCGGCCACCATCCTGGGTGTGGTCGGGGCCGGAGGCATCGGCCAGCAGCTCTCCGACCGAATCCGCGTGAACAACTGGGACGAGGTCATGTTCATCGTTCTGATGATCCTGGCGACCGTCTACGTGATCGACATCGTCTCGCGGCAGTTGCGGGTGCGCATCATCGGCCGCCAGGATACTCGGCCCTGACCCCATGAGAGACCGGAAACCGGGCGGCGCGAAGGCTTGCACGCCGGAACGAACCGTTTAAGGTCGCCGCCCATGACAAGCTCGATCGAATATGTCCTCGGGGACGCGCTGCCGGAACCGGGTACGGTGATGGCAGTGGCCGATGGTGTGCGCTGGGTGCGGATGCCCCTGCCCTTCGCCCTCAACCATGTGAACCTGTACCTCATCGATGACGGCGACGGCTGGGTGCTGATCGACTGCGGTCTCGGCGACGAGACTACGCGCCAGCTGTGGGAGCCGATCCTGGCGAACGGGCTCGACGGCCGGCCGATCACCCAGGTCCTGGTGACGCACTACCACCCCGACCACATGGGCAGCGCCGGCTGGATGCTGGAACGCACCGGGGCGCCGCTCTGGATGACCCGGTCGGAATGGCTGTCGGCCCGGGCGATCCGGCTGGACGACACCGACGAGTTGCTCGACGGGATCGTGGCGTTCTACCGCCGCACCGGCCTCGGCGCCGCCGACGTCGCCGACATGCGCACCCTCGGCAACTCCTACCGCCGCATGGTGTCGCCGATCCCGTTGACCTTCAACCGCCTGGCCGCCGACACCGTGCTGGAGATCGGCGGGCGGCGCTGGATGGTCATGATCGGCTCGGGGCACTCGCCCGAGCACGCCTGCCTGTACTGCCCGGAGGCCGAGTTGATGATCGGCGGCGACTTCCTCCTGCCGCGGATCTCGCCGAATATCTCGGTCTGGTGGAACGAGCCGGACGGCAACCCCCTGCAGGACTACCTGCGGTTCCTGGACTCGCTCGACCCGATCGCCGACCAGACCCTGGTGCTGCCGTCACACGACCGGCCCTACCGTGGCCTCAAGCCGCGCGCCCTCGACCTGACCGAACACCACGACCGGCGCCTCGACCTCGCCGCCCAGGTCTGCCAGGTTCCGTCAACGGCGATCGACGTGATGAACGCGATGTTCCAGCGCAAACTGGACACGCACCAGACCCGGTTCGCGGTCGGCGAGTCGCTCGCCCACCTCAACCTGCTGATCGACCAGGGCCGGCTCAGCCGTCACCTAGGCGACGACGGCGCGTGGCGCTACGTCGCGACCTGACCGAGAAGGGTACAGCGCCTTCGGGCTTGTCGAAGCCCCTGCGCAACTAGGGCTGCCGTGAAGCGTTGTCTATTCAACACGGAACGCAGGGCCGAATTCGACCGATGCCGATACTCTTGATTCTTCTCCTGGCCATCCTCGTCGCGCAGATCGGATTCTGGGACACGCTGGGTGCCATCCTCGGCGCGGCTGGCGTGCTGGTGCTGTTCCTGCTCATCACGGCCGCGACCCTAGCGGTCGCAGGGTACCTGGTGCTGCGGCGATTCCGTCAGAAGCACTGACAGCGGACCGACCTTTCATGGAACCGCTTCCGTCGACTCCACGAAGCCGCTGATAAGGTTGCGGCGGTACAGGGCTTCCTCGTCCAGCCAGGGCTCGGCCGGGCCGAACCGTTCGATCGTCCGGGCGATACGTTCCTCAAGCGCCCGGCGCGCGGTCTCGGCGTCGTCGATCGACACCTCGGCGAACCGCAGGGCGTCGCCCGGCCGCATCCGTCCGATCCGGGGCACGTCGGCCGAGATGACCGTCCCGAGCTTGGGATAGCCGCCGGTGGTCTGATGATCGGCCAGCAGCACAATCGGCCGGCCGTTGCCCGGCACCTGGATCGCGCCGGTGGCGATCCCGTCGGAGACGATGTCGTGGCCACGGGCGTGCTGCAAAACCGGGCCGTCGAGGCGCACGCCCATCCGGTCGGCCTCGCGGGTGACCCGGTACTCGCCACCGAAGAAGGCCGCGAGGCTGTCGGCGGTGAAGTAATCCTGCTGCGGCCCGAGCACCACCCGCACCGCGTCGCCGTCGGACCACCACGAGCGGTCCGCGCAACGTCGCTCCGCCCGCTCGGCAACCAAAGGCTCGCGGAGCGCGAGGAGGTCGCCGTCGCGCAACGCCCGCCCGTCGAGGCCACCGATGCGCGCCCGGATGTAGGTGGAAAGGCTGCCATAGACGGGCTCAAGCGCGAATCCGCCCTCCACCGCCAGATAGGCGACGCCGGTGTCGGACAGCCCGCCGACCCGCAGCCGCCGGCCGCGCGTCAGCCGGATAGACTGGTGGGAGGGTGCCTCCACCCGGCGCTCGCCCAGGATCTCCACCGGCGATCCGGTCCCGACCAGGGCCAACCGGACGGCGTCCGCTTCGACCTCGACGGTCGGACCCATCACCCGCAGCTCGATGGCCGCCGTCCCCGGCGGGTTGCCTACCAGGGCGTTGGCGATCCGCAGCGCCACGGGGTCCAGGGCTCCCGACGGCGGCACCCCGATGTGCTGGACGTGTGGCCTCCCGAGGTCCTGGAGGGTCGGCGCGAAGCCGGCCGACACGACGCGCAGGCCGTTCATGGCTCGCCCTCCTGGGGCATCGGGTCGAACCGCGTGTCGCCCGCCGCCATGCGCGCCTTCAACTCGTCGTAGACGTCGCGGCCGACCGGCCGGAACCGGACCCGGTCGCCGGCGGTCAGCAGCGCCTGCGGGTCGCGGTGCAGGTCGAACAGGTCGACCGGCGTCCGCCCCAGCAGGTGCCAGCCGCCGGGAGATTCCAGCGAGTAGACGTTGGTGAGGTTGATCGCGATCGCCACCGACCCGGCCGGCACCCGAACCCGCGGCTCGTTCCGGCGTGGCAGCTCGAGTTCCTTCGGGATGATCCCGAGATAGGCCAGCCCCGGCATGAAGCCCATCATGTAGGCCTCGTACTCGGTTCCGGCGTGCAACTCCACCACCCGGTCGGGCGAGAGGCCGGTGCGCTTGGCAACCTCCTCCAGGTCCGGCCCCGCCTCCTCGCCGTACAGCACCGGAAACTCCCAGAGCCGGCCGACAATCGGTGCCGAGCCGGCCTCGGTCAGCAGTTCCCGCAACCGGCTCTCGACGGCGCGCCGCGAGGTGACGGTCGGGTCGTAGTGGACCATGAGCGATCGGAACGTCGGGACGAGATCGACCAGCCCGGCGACATTCGCCGCGCGCGCCGCCTCTCCCAGGCGCATGACCCGATGGTTGACCTCGCGATCGACGGTCTCGCCAAACTCCACCACGAGCGCGGTGTCGCCGGCCGACAGGAAGCGCGGGGAAGCAAGTAAGTTGGGATGGTCCTCCGTCATGGACCTCGGCCGTTGGTTGGGTGTTAACTGGTCTGGCCGCGGCGCGGCGCAGGTTCCACGTTCCCTAGGCTGAGCAACGCATGGCACGCAAGGTCAATCTCAACTCGGATATGGGCGAAGGCTTCGGCGCCTACGACATAGGCAACGACACCCCCCTGCTCGACATCATCAACTCCGCCAACGTCGCCTGCGGTTTTCACGCTGGCGACCCGAACGTCATGGACCGGGTTTGCAAGCAGGCCAAGGCCAAGGGCGTGTCGATCGGGGCCCATCCCGGCTTCAACGACCTCTGGGGTTTCGGGCGGCGGGCGATTCCGATGCCAGCAGGCGATGTCGAGCGGATGGTGATCTACCAGATCGCCGCGCTACAGGGCATGGCGGGCGCGAACGGCGCCAGCGTCACCCACGTCAAGATCCACGGCGCCCTCAGCAACATGGCGGCGGTCGACCTGGACCTCGCGATGGCGATCGCCCGCGGCATCAAGGCGGTCGATCCAACGCTGATATTCCTGGTGCCGATTGCCTCGGAACTGCTGGCCGCCGCCCGCAAGTCCGGCCTTTCGCACGCCTCCGAAGTGTTCGCCGACCGCACCTACGCCGACGACGGCAACCTGACCCCGCGCAGCAAGCCGAACGCCATGGTCCACGACCCGGCCGAGGCGGTCGCCCGCGTGCTGCGGATGGTCGAGGACCAGGAGGTCGTCTCGACCAACGGCACGCGCATCCCGTGCCGGGTCGACAGCATCTGCGTGCACGGCGACGGCCCGACCGCGGTCGAGGTCGCCACCGCGGTCCGGGACGGGCTGCGGGCGGGCGGCGTGTCGACCGTGCCGCTGCCCGACATGGATCTGTCCTGAGGAATCGCGGGGGCGGCCCTGCGCTGACGCTTAAGGACTGATTCGCGCGGAGCGCACAGCGACGCTTCTTGCATTGCAGCAAAACGAGAGTACATTCCGCGCGATTTTCCCGATCGGAAGCTCGACATGCAGCTGCGCAACGTCGCGATCATCGCGCACGTCGACCATGGCAAGACCACCCTGGTCGACGTACTTCTCCGACAGTCCGGAACCTTCCGCGCCAACCAGCTGGTGGCGGAACGTGCGATGGATTCCAACGACATTGAGCGCGAGCGCGGGATCACGATCCTGGCCAAGTGCACCTCGGTGCTCTGGAGGGATACGCGGGTCAATATCGTCGACACCCCGGGCCACGCCGATTTCGGCGGCGAGGTGGAGCGTATCCTGTCGATGGTGGACGGCGCCCTTCTGCTGGTCGACGCCTCGGAAGGCCCCATGCCGCAGACCAAGTTCGTGCTCGGCAAGGCGCTGGCCCTGGGCCTTCGTCCGATCGTCGTGATCAACAAGGTCGACAAGCCGGACCAGCGTGCCTACGAGGTCCAGGACGAGGTGTTCGACCTGTTCAGCGCGCTGGGCGCCGACGAAAAGCAGCTCGACTTTCCAACCCTGTTCGCGTCGGCCAAACAGGGCTGGGCGTCCGAGACGCCCGACGCCACCGGCACCGACATGAACGTGCTGTTCGAGCGCATCCTGGCCCACGTGCCACCGCCGACCATCGAGGCCACCATGCCGTTCCGCATGTTGGCGACGACGCTGGAAGCGGATCCCTATCTCGGCCGCCTGCTGACCGGCCGGATCCTGAGCGGCTCGATCAAGCACGCCGCCAACCTGAAGGCCCTGAACCGCGACGGCGAGGAAATCGAGCGCGCCCGCGTCTCCAAGCTGCTCGCCTACCGCGGCCTGGAGCGGACACCGCTGGAGGAGGCTCACGCCGGCGACATCATCGCGATCGCAGGGTTCTCCGAGGCCACGGTGGCCGACACGCTGTGCGCGCCCGAAGTCGACCAGGCGATCGCCTCGGCGCCGATCGACCCGTCCACCATCGCGGTCACCTTCTCGGTGAACGACAGCCCGCTCGCCGGCCGCGAGGGCGAGAAGGTGACGTCGCGCCTGATCCGCGACCGACTGTTTCGCGAAGCCGAGGGCAACGTCGCGATCCGCGTGCGCGAGACCGAGGACAAGGACGCCTATGAGGTCGCGGGCCGCGGCGAGCTGCAACTCGCGGTGCTGATCGAGCAGATGCGGCGCGAAGGCTTCGAGATGTCGATCAGCCGCCCCCGCGTGCTGATGAAGTCCGATCCGGAGACCGGCCAGCGCCAGGAGCCGATCGACGAGGTCGTGGTCGACGTCGACGACGAGTTCACCGGCACGGTGATCGAGGCGATCACCCAGCGCAAGGGCGAACTGCTGGAGATGAAGCCGTCGGGCGCCGGCAAGACCCGGCTGGTGTTCCACGCCCCGGCGCGCGGCCTGATCGGTTACCACGGCGACTTCCTGACCGCGACCCGCGGCACCGGGATCATGAACCGGATGTTCCACACTTACGCGCCGTTCAAGGGCACCATCCCCGGTCGCCGCGCCGGCGTGCTGGTCTCGACCGAACAGGGCGAGGCCGCGGCCTACGCGCTGCAAAACCTGGAGGACCGTGGGCCGTTGATGGTCGCGCCGGGCGACAAGGTCTACTCCGGCATGATCCTGGGCGAGCACAACAAGGGCAACGACCTCGACGTCAACCCCCTCAAGGCCAAGCAGCTCACCAACTTCCGGGCCTCCGGCAAGGACGAGAACGTCGATCTCACCCCACCGCTGCGCATGACGCTCGAGCGCTCGATCCCCTACATCGAGGACGACGAGCTGGTCGAGGTCACGCCGAAATCGGTCCGGCTGCGCAAGCGGTACCTGGACCCGCACGAGCGCAAGCGCATGTCCAAGCGCGCCGCCGCCGAAAGCGCCTGATTCCGGCGCCAGTTCACTGGGTCGATCCCAACAGTCGGCGCTGACCAACGGTGCATGACTGTGGCATCCTGCGGATCCTGCCTGGACCCGTCGGAGCAACACGCCATGACCCCAGCCGCCGATCTCGTCCTTCGATCCGGAAAGATCGCGACCACCGATACCCTCGACCGGTTCGTCTCGGCCCTGGCTTCGCGGGATGGTCGCATCGTAGCGCTCGGCACGGACGACGACGTCGCACCACTGATCGGCCCCCAGACCCGGGTAATCGATCTCGCCGGCCGAACCGCCATCCCCGGCATCGTCGACAGCCACTGCCACCCGGACTCCTACGCCGCCAGGCTGTCGTCCTGGGAACTGCTCAGCCCCGACCGGATTCAGGACCGGGCCGCCCTGCTGGCCCGTCTCGCCGACGTGGCCGCGGCTCGCGGTCCGGATGAGTGGGTCGCCGGGTACCGGTTCAACGAGAACAAATCCGGCGGCTATCCCACCCTGCGGGAGATGGACGAAGCGGCCGGCGGGCGGCCGCTGTTCATCCTGCGCACCGACGGCCATATCGGCTTGGCCAACAGCCGGGCCTTCGCCGAACTCGGCATCGACGCCACGACGCCCCCGCCGGCGTTCGGCCATTTCGACATCGACCCGTCGACCGGCGGGCTGACGGGCCTGGTACGCGAAACCGCGGCGCACCTTTTCCTGGAGCGCATCCACGCCGGCGACACACCCGAGAGCGTTGCCGACGGGCTCGAGCGGGTGTTCGCGGAATGGACGGCCTTCGGCATCACCACGGTCTACAACTCGCTGACGCCATCCCACGCCATCGCCGCCTACCAGGTCCTGAAGGACCAGGCCCGGCTCGCCCTGCGGGTCGGGATCATCGTGTCGGGGCGCCAGGAGGGACTGGTTGAGGCGTTCGTGGCTGCCGGGATCCGCTCCGGATTCGGCGACGATCGCCTGCGGGTGATCGGCGTCGAATGGTGTCCGGACTGCTCCACCTCCGGCCGCACGGCGGCCTACTACGACCCATATGTCGGCCGCCGGATCGCGGGCGAGCCCGAGCCGAACACCGGCGTCCTGCTCTACGAACTCGAGGACCTCAAGGCCCGCGCGCTCGCCGCCCACCGGGCCGGACTGCAGGTGATGGTCGAAGGGGTCGGCGACCGCGGGATCGACTTTGCGCTCGACACCATCGAGCACTGCCTCCGACGGCATCCGGTGAACGACCACCGGATGCGGGTCGAGCACTGCTGCTACGTCACGCCGGCGATCGAGGCGCGCCTGAAGCGCCTTGGAGTGATCGACAGCTCGGCGACCGGTTTCATGTACGACCTCGGCGACGCCTACGCCGCCAACAGGGGCCAGGAAGCGATGGCGCGGATGTGGCCGCACCGGTCGCTGATCGACGCCGGCATCCCGGCGCCCGGCCATTCGGACGCCATGGTCTGCCAGGCCAATCCGTTTCTGGCGCTCTGGTCGATGGTGAACCGGAAGTCCGATACAGGCGGCGACCTCGACGCGAGCCAGGCGGTTACGCCGACCGAGGCGCTGCGCGCCTACACATGGCTCGGTGCGCATTCCGGGCGCGAAGAGCGCATCAAAGGCTCCCTGGATCTGGGCAAGTTGGCCGATGTGGCGGTGCTTGACCGGGATTACTTCAGCATCCCGGCGGAGGAGATCCGGGACGTCGGGGTCGACCTGACCCTGGTCGGCGGAAAGGTGGTCTGGGAGCGTTGAGCGCCGGGTTGTTCACCAATAATTCGGCATCGCCAAGCCTACAGCGATTTCTGAAAGACCACGTCACCGTCCGTCGCGGTTCCGTCGGAGATCCAACCGTCCCGGCGGTAGAACCGCTCGGCGCGCGATCCGGCTTGGGTGGTCAGGCGGACCTCCCGCCACCCGACCCGCCGGAGATCGTCGAGGGCGGGCGGCAGCAGGGCACGGCCGATCCCGCGCCCCTCCCACGCCGGATCAACGAACAGCGCCCAGACGCTGCCGTCGCGGGTGTCGACCGCGCTGAAGCCGAGGACGCGCCCGTCCTCCTCCCAAACCCAGATGCCGGTCCGGTCGATGAACTCGCGCACCGCCGAGTTCGGAACCTTGGCGGGGTCGCTCAGCACGTTCTCGCGGACCGCCGAGCGGATGGCCATCAGCGTCGGGACGTCGTCGTATCCGGCCCGGCGTACCCGGCCGGGGGGCGTGGTCACCCGCCAACCCGCGGCAGCCGTCCCTCGATCGGGTATTGCGGGTCGTTGTAGCCGGGCGTCGACGGATGCCCGATCGCCACCAGCTGGTCGACCAGCGCCTCGTCGTCGGCCCCGTAGGCGTAGTCGAGCGCCTTGGCGTAGGACCGCCACTGCTCCATCGTGCGCGGACCGGCGATCGTCGCGGTCACCAGCCGGTTGTTCAGGACCCATTGCACGGCCAGGTCGATCGGCGTCGCTCCCTTGGCCTCGGCGTGCGCCTTGATGCGCTGGGCGATCTCCAGGCTTTCGTGCCGCCACTCGGTCTGCAACATGCGCTTGTCCTGGCGGGCGGCGCGGCTGCCCTCCTCCGGCGTGACGTTCGGCGCGTACTTGCCGGTCAGCACGCCGCGTCCCAGCGGGCTGTATGGCACCACGCCGAGCCCGTAGTAACCACAGGCCGGCAAGTGCTCGACCTCGGGCATGCGGTTCATGGCGTTGTAGTAGGGCTGGCTGACGATCGGCCGGTCGATGCCGAACTCGTCGCAGAGGTTGCAGATCTCCGCGACCCGCCAAGACCGATAGTTGGAGAGCCCGAAATAGCGGATCTTGCCGGCGCGCATCAGGTCGCCGAGGGCCAGGACGGTTTCCGACAGCGCCGTCGAATGATCCTCCTTGTGCAGGTAGTAGACGTCGATGACGTCGGTGCCGAGGCGCTTCAGGCTGGCGTCGCAGGCCATGTGCACCCAGCGCCGCGACAACCCGCCGGAGTTGGGGTCGTCGCCGAGCCTGTTGGCCAGCTTGGTCGCAAGCACCCAGCGGTCGCGCTCGGCGGCGATCGCCCGCCCGACCACGCGCTCGGACTCCCCGCCGTTGTAAGCGTCGGCGGTATCGATGAAGTTGATCCCGAGGTCGCGGGCGGCGGCGACGATGTCGCGGCTGTCGGTCTCCGAGGTCGGGCCGCCGAACATCATGGCGCCAAGGCACAGTGGAGAGACCTTGAGACCGGAGCGGCCGAGCGTGCGGTAGTTCATCCATCTCTCCTCAGGGGTCGGCCACGACCGCTACCCCCTCTTGTATCGGGTCGAGCCTCGTGCTCGGATCCGGTCATCATACGAGATACGGCATCATACAAGCCCGGGAGCGAACGACCACCATGACCGAGCCCCTGTCCGCCGAGACGCGCGAGAAGCTCGCCTCGGTCAGCACTGCCACCTTGACCACCCAGCTTTTCAAGCGCGGCCTGCGCAACGTGTTCATCCAGGGCGTCAGCCGACTGACGGCGGCGCACGACCGCTCGATGGTCGGGCCGGCCTTTACGCTGCGCTACATCCCGGCGCGCGAGGACATCGACACCCTCGACGTGTTCCAGGACTACGATCACCCGCAGCGCCGGGCGATCGAGACCTGCCCCGAGGGCCACGTGCTGGTGATGGACTGCCGTGGCGACGCCAGCGCCGCTTCGGCCGGCTCGATCCTGGTGACGCGCCTGATGATGCGCGGCGCCGCCGGCCTGGTGACCGACGGCGGCCTGCGCGACTCGCCAGAGATCTGCGACTTCGACATCCCGACCTACATCGGCGCCCCATCGGCCCCGACCAACCTGATCAAGCACCACGCGGTCGAGACCCTGAACCAGCCGGTCGCCTGCGGCGGCGTCGCCGTCTATCCGGGCGACATCGTGGTCGGCGACGTCGAGGGAGTGGTTGTGATCCCCCGCCAATTGGCCGACGAGGTCGCGCGCGACGCCGCCGAGCAGGAGATCATGGAGGAGTTCATCATCGGCGAGGTCCGCTCCGGCAAGGCGCTGCGCGGAACCTACCCGCCGGACGCCGAGACCAGGGCGCGCTACGACGCCTGGCGAAAGGCCCGGCCGGACGGGTGACGCCCTCAGCCGGCAGCTAGATCCAGTGCTCGCACCAGGCCGGACGGCCGTCGACCGGGGTGAAGGTCCGGACCTGTCGGGGCGGGATCACGCCGGCCCCGACGCCGCGGGATTCCCAGGAATGCACGGTCGCCCCCAGAATCCGGGTGATCCGTCCGGTGCCGGCGTCGGCGAACGGCAGGATCAACCGCTCGCCTCGTGCGGGATGAAATTCCTCAGTGTAAATTCGCCCGACTATATGGACGATCTCGGGCCCGTCGACCACCCGATTGAAATACCCCATCACCCGGTCGACCACCGCCGGATCGGTGAGTTCCGCCAGCGTCCGCCCATTCAGCGGTTCCTTGTACGCGGCGCGGATATGTTCGCCCGCCAGCCGATAGCGAAAGGCTCTCGGCTCTTCCTCGACGGCGCACAGCCACACCTGCTCTAGAAGATAGGTGAATCGGGCCGGATCGATGGCGACGAGCGTCGGCACCCGTGCTCCCGCCCGCGCTCCCAGCCAATAGGCAATGAGACGACGGAACCGCTCGTCCTTGACGTGTTGAAAATCGGCTTCGGTTATGGGCATCGGGGACGTTCGACTACACTTCAGATTCCGATGCCCAGACCTATCACGCCGCGTCCGGGAAACGAAGGGAACGCGCATGACCGGACCGACCATCGACGACGCGATTGCCGACTACGACCGACTGGCCTTCGAGCTTGCGCCGCGCTATGCCGCCGCCGGCGCCGACCGGTTCATCGCCCGGCACAAGGCCATCCTGCCGCCGCTACCCGGCCCGGTGCTCGACGTCGGGGCGGGAAGCGGCGCCCACGCCGCCGCCTTCGCGGCCCTCGGCTATCGGGTGGTTGCCGTGGAACCGTCCGCCGGCATGCGGGCCGAGGCGGCTCGTCTGTTCCCCGACGCTGTCCTGGAGTGGGTCGACGACCGGCTGCCCGCTCTGACAACTCTGCGCACGCGGGGCGAGCGCTTCGGCTTCATTCTGGTTAACGCGGTCTGGATGCACGTGCCGCCAGCCGACCGCGACGCCGCGTGCGCCGCGCTGGTCGACCTCGCGGCACCGGGCGCGGTGCTGTCGGTCGCGCTGCGGCAGGGCCCTGCGCCCGCCGGCCGGGCGATGCACGACTGCGACCCCGACACCGTCGCCGACGAGTTCGCCCGACACGGCTTCGACGAGATCGATCGCAGCCGCCACGATGGCGGCGCCGCCGCGCCCGGCGCCACCTTCGTGCGACTGAACCTGAGGCGCGCTATGGTGATCTCGCCGCCAACCGGGAGCCTGCCATGAGCCACGAGACCATCACCGTCGAGCGGATCGGCGCGATTGTCCGCGTCGCGCTGGATCGGCCGGATCGGCGCAACGCCGTCAACGACACGGTTCACGCCGAGCTGCGCGATGCGCTGACGGCGATCGAGCGGGATGTCACCCTGAAGGTCATGATCCTGACCGGCACCGGCGACCGCGCCTTCTGCTCGGGCCAGGACCTGACGACCCGGATGCCCCCGAAGGACGGTCCCCCGGTGCGCGACCTCGGGGCCGGCCTGGACAAGAGCTTCAACGCCCTGATCCGCCGCCTGCGCGACCTGCCGATCCCGATCGTGACGGCGCTCAACGGTGTGGCGGCCGGCGCCGGTGCGGGTCTCGCTCTGGCGGGCGACGTGCTGGTGGCGGCGCGCTCCGCCTCGATGGTGATCTCGTTCGGCCGCGTCGGGCTGGTACCGGACGCCGGTGTCACCCACCACCTGCCCCGCCTGATCGGCGAGGGGCGAGCGTTGGCGGCGGCGTTGACCGCCGACCCGTTCGACGCCGACCGGTTGCTCACCTGGGGCATCGCCTGGCAGGTGGTCGACGACGCCGATCTGCCGGCGGCCAGCCTGGCGCTTGCCGAACGCCTGTCGGCCCTGCCACCCAAGGCCATTCTCGGCACGAGGCGGCTGATCCGGGCCTCGCTCGGCAACGATCTCGATACCCAACTGGACATGGAGCGCGACCTGCAGCGCGAATGCGGCTTCTCGCACGATTACGCAGAGGGGGTGACGGCGTTCCTGGAGAAACGCCCACCGGTGTTCACCGGCCGATGAAAGCCCCGGCAGCGCCCTCCAACGCGATCCACCCGCTGGTGCGGAACCTCGCCGAGCGCGATGCCGCTGCCCGGCACCTCGGCATCGAGGTGCTGGAGGCGCGACCGGGCTACGCACGGTGCGGACTCGCCATCGAGGCACGCCACGGTAACGCTCACGGCGTGTGCCATGGCGGCGTGCTGTTCACACTGGCGGATACCGCCTTCGGCTATGCCTGCAACGCCCACGGTCAGACCGCTGTCGCCCAGGCCGCCAGCATCGACTTCGTCCGCCCCGGCCAGATCGGCGATCGGCTGGTAGCCATTGCCGAAGAGCGGGTCCGGGCCGGCCGGAGCGGCGTCTACGACGTCACCGTGGCCACCGAGTCGGGAGACACCGTTGCGCTGTTCCGCGGGCGGTCGCGGGTGGTCGGCGCCGGGTTTCAGCCGCGCGACGCCCAGGCGGACGCCGAAAGCCGGTAGAGCACGTGGCGTCGCATCGGATGCCCCGCCTCGATCAGGGGGTGGTCGAAGTCGTCGGCCGGATCGTGGGTCATGCCGAGGCGCTCCATGACCGCCCGCGACCGCGAATTGGCAACCACGGTGAAGGAGACGATCTCTCTCAACTCGAGGCGCTCGACGGCTAAGCCGACAGCCGCGCGCGCCGCCTCGGTGGCGTAGCCCCTGCCCCAGGCCGTGCGCGCCAGCCGCCAGCCGATCTCGACGCACGGGCCGCATGGGATTTCGTAGCTCGGGACGCTCGGCCCGACGAAGCCGATGAACGGTTCGCCGCCCTTGATCTCCACGGCGAATGAGCCCCAGCCGCGCTCATCCATTCGGGCAACGATCCGGTCGGCGAGCGTGTCGCTCTCCTCACGGGACAGCGGCCGCGGAAAATGCCGCATGACCTCCGGATCGGCGTTCAGCGCGGCGAATGGCTCGCGATCGGCATCGCGCCAGGGCCGCAGGAGCAGTCGTTCAGTCTCGATCGGGATGATCTGGGTCATGGCGAAGCGAGTTTAGGATGGGCAGAATGATCCGACTACCAGCCCTGACGCCAGATCCGGGAGAGGCCCGTTGACTGTCCGCATCTACCACAACCCGCGCTGCTCGAAGTCCCGCCAGACGCTCCAGTTGCTTCGGGACCGGGGTATCGAGCCGGAAATCGTCGAGTATATGAAGCAACCGCCGTCCGCGGTGGTCCTCGATGGCCTGCTCCGAGCCATGGGGATGCAACCGCGCGACCTGATGCGGCGCAAGGAAGCGCCCTACGCGGCGCTCAACCTCGACGATCCCGGCATGATGCGCGGCGACCTGATCATGGCAATGATCGAGAACCCCGTCCTGATCGAGCGCCCGATCGTGGTCAACGGCGACAAGGTCGCTCTCGGCCGGCCGCCCGAGGCGGTTCTGGCGATCCTCTGAGAACTACTCCGCGGCCCGGATATTGGGGCGCGCGAAGCGTGCCTCCATCTCGCGCCGGACCTTGACGGCCTGGCTGGTCTCGTCGACCTCGACGTCGGCCCAGGCCAGCCGCTCTCCCAGCTTCACGTCGCGCTTGAGCTTCACGTTGTGCGCCAGGCCGAGCGGCAGGTAGCCGTGCTGGAGCGAGGCGTCAGCCGGGGTCTGCTTGCCCCAGACGCAAAATCCGCCCTCACCGTCCAGCGTCTCGCCGGCCTTCAGGTCGCGCTTGGCGGTCGCGACCACGTCGGAGAAGAACCCGATCGGGCTGCCGGTCGGCTCCTTCCGCAGCGCCACCGATGCCACCGACACACCGAGTTCCAGACCGATCAGGTGGGTCGGACGATACAGAGCGGCGTACCGGAACGAACTGTCGTGGAGCATCCTGTACTCCTCGAAGCAGTAGGTCGCGTAATCGGTCTCGGCCTCGACCACGACGTAGGTGCCGAACTGCAGGTGCACCGGCACGTCGGAGCCGTCTCGGTACAGCGACGAGACCACCTCGGTGGTGCCCGCGAACTCGACTTGGCCGCCGGCCGAGCGCGGCTTGCAGACTTCGGCCAGTTCGAGCCTGGACGATGGCGGGAAGTGCAACCCGTCGGATTGCGGCCGCAGGCCGGTGGCGTTGCAGACCGCCGTCATCTCGATGCCGGACTTGGTGCCGTCGATGAAGCTGTTGAACATCTTCGGGTTCAGCCGGCCACGCGTCACCAGATCCTCGTCGAAGCCGAAATTCTCCCACACGGTGTCAGGCGTCGACTGGTGATGGCGCGGCAGGTAGCGGGTACCCTTGCCGGCGCAGACCACCTTGAAGCCGATCGAGCGAGCCCAGTCGACGTGTTCGCAGATCAACGCCGGCTGGTCACCCCAGGCCAGGCTGTAGACTAGCCCGGCCGCTTCGGCCTTGGCGGCGAGAAGCGGCCCGGCCACCACGTCGGCCTCGACGTTGACCATGACGACGTGGCGGCCGTGCTCGATCGCCATCAGGCAGTGCTTGATCCCGACCGCCGGGTCGCCGGTGGCGTCGATCAGTACTTCAAGCCCGTCGGCTCGGATCAGTGCCTCGGAATCGTCGGTCACGAAGGTGGTGCCGTGCTCGAAGGCGTCGGCAAAGCCGGTGGCGGCGTACCGCTCGGGCTCCCAGCCGATGTGGCGCAGTTGGTCCTTGGCGCGAGCCGGATCGAGATCGGCGATACCGAGGATGTGGGTTCCCCTGGTGAGGCGCGCCTGCGACAGGTACATCGCCCCGAATTTGCCGGCACCGATGATCCCGACCCGCACCGGGTTTCCTTCGTCGGCTCGTTTGGCCAGCATGCGTGACAGATTCATCGGATCCAGTCCTCGGTATCCCAGTCCTCGGTATCTCGGTATCCCAGTCCTCGGTATCTACGTCAGTCTTCGGTCAGGCGGCGCGTCGTTCGTCGGCCGCAAGCTCCGAGAGACAGTCGTCGGACATCGGTCGGATCGGCGCGAAGTCGCGGTGAGCGATCCACTCGGCGCGCTTGAAGGCGCGGATGTGGTTCTCGACGTGACAAAGGCTCAGATAGACGATGGTACGCGGGAACGGGCTGATGTTCGGCGGGCTGGCGTGCACCAGATTGCCGTGGAACATGATGACCGATCCGGCCGGTCCGGTCGGCGCCACGCAGCCGCCCTCGTTCGCCAGCCGGCTGACCTCGTTGCGCGACAGCGTCCACAGCGGGTAGCTGGTGCTCTCCAGGTCGTGGCCCGCCTCCAGGGTGCCGGCGCGGTGGCTGCCCGGGATGAACATCAGCGGACCATTGACCGCCGATACATCGTCCAGGAACAGGGCAATGTTCATGGCCCGCGGCTCCGGCATCTCGTCGTCGCGATGCCAGGTGCCGAAATCCTGGTGCCACTGCCATACCTCGCCGTCGAACGCGGCTTTGGCGTTGATCTTGAACTGATGCATGTAGACCGAGCCGTCGAGCAGTTGCATGACCGGTTCGACCAACCGCGGATGCGCGCCGAGGCGCTTGAACCCCTCGTCGTAGGTGTGGGCAGCGAAAGCGGTCCGCGCGACGCCGGACTTCTCGCGCCACACCTCCTGGCGGTCCATTTTAAGGATCGCTTCGGCGCGGCGGCGCAGCATACCGACCTCGTCGGCGTCGAAGGCGCCCGGCAGGAACACGTATCCCTCCCGGTGAAACTGGTCGAGCTGGTCCTGGGCGAGTTTCATGGCGTTACCTTCCCTGGTTCGTGGATGGCGGCCGCCTTCGCGGCCTTGTCGATCAGTCGTTGCCTGGTCTCGACACCGGCGCGGGCGGCGTGATCGCGGGCCAACACCTCGGCGGTAGCCGGGTCACCGGCGCGAATGGCGTCGGCAATCGCCGCGTGCTCCAGCCAGATCCGTGTGGCCAACGTGCGGTCCGCCTTGACCACCGCCATGACGCGCCGGATCTGCGGCCGCTGGGCGTCCGAGACCTCGCACAAGACCGAATTCCCCGACAACGCGTTCACCGCCGCGTGGAACCGGAGGTCCCAGTCGACGGCGGCCGGGATGTCGCCGGAGGATTCGGCCAGCGCCCCCCGCGTCACGGCCTCGGCCATCGCGCCGTCATCGAGCCGCCGGTCACCCCCCACCCGATCAGCCGCCAAGCGCGCCGAAAGTCCCTCCAGGGCGGCTCTGACTTCGAACAACTGGTAAAGCTGTTCCGGGTCGATGGGCGCGACCACCAGCCCGCGCACCCCCTGCTCGACCGCCAGCCCGGCGCTCTTGAGCATGGCCAGGGCGTGGCTCACCGGCTGGCGCGAGACACCGAGGTCAGCCGCCAGCTTCTCCTGGCGCAGCCGGTGCCCCGGCGGCAGGCTGCCGATGGAAATTGCGTCGACCAGCCGTTCGTAGACTTGGTCGATCAGCACGGGGCGGCCTTCGAGGGTACGCAGCTCCATCGATCCCTCCATTGAATTCCGAATTCAATAACGCGAACCGAACGCTGTCAACAGATCAGTGTAGCGCAAACGCCGAGGGCCGCCCCATGGGGCGGCCCTCTTTGCAGTTCTCCTGAGACCACGCTCGGGCCACGCCGGCACGCGCCGGCGCGATGTTCCGAGATCAGGCAAGGTCGAACCGGTCGGCGTTCATCACCTTGGTCCAGGCCGCCACGAAATCACGCACGAACTTCTCGCCGGAGTCGCTGCAGGCATAGGCTTCGGCGAGAGCCCGCAGCTGTGAGTTCGACCCGAAGATCAGGTCGACACGGGTGCCGGTCCACTTCATCTCACCGGTCTTGCGGTCCCGTCCCTCGAACACGCCCCCGTCGCTCGCCGCCGGAGTCCAGGCCGTGCTCATGTCCAGCAGGTTCACGAAGAAGTCGTTGGTCAGGGTCCCGGGCCGCTTGGTCAGGACACCGTGCGGCACCTGCCCGGCATTGGCGTTCAGCGCGCGCATGCCGCCGACGAGGACCGTCATCTCCGGGCCGGTCAGTGTCAGAAGCTGGGCCTTGTCGAGCAGCAGCCCCTCGGCCGGCACCGAGTACTCCGCCTTCTGGTAGTTGCGGAACCCGTCGGCGATCGGCTCGAGTACGTCGAACGCCTCGACATCGGTCTCCTCCAGCGAAGCGTCGGTGCGGCCGGGTGTGAACGGCACCTCGACGTCATGCCCGGCCTTCTTCGCGGCCTGCTCGACGGCCACGCCGCCTCCGAAGACGATCAGGTCGGCCAGCGAGATCTTCTTGCCACCGGACTGCGCGCTGTTGAAAGCCTTCTGGATGCCCTCCAGAACCGCCAGAACGCTGGCGAGTTGCGCCGGCTGGTTGACCTCCCAGTCCTTCTGCGGCGCCAGGCGGATGCGGGCGCCGTTGGCACCGCCCCGCTTGTCGGAACCGCGGAAGGTCGACGCCGACGCCCAGGCCGTCGAGACCAGTTGCGGGATCGACAGCCCCGAGGCGAGGATCTTCGCCTCCAGGTCGGCAACATCCCCGGCATCGACCAGCGGGTGGTCGACATCGGGAATCGGGTCCTGCCAGATCAGGTCTTCCGCCGGCACCTCGGGGCCGAGGTAGCAGGCCTTCGGACCCATATCGCGGTGGGTCAGCTTGAACCACGCACGGGCGAGGGCGTCGGCGAACTGGTCCGGGTTCGCGTGGAAGCGCCGCGAGATCTTCTCGTAGGCCGGATCCATCCGCATCGCCATGTCGGCGGTGGTCATCATGGTGATGACCTTCTTCGAGGGATCGTCGGCGGCCGGCGCCATGTCCTTCTCGGCCACGTCCTTCGGATGCCACTGCCAGGCGCCGGCGGGGCTCTTCACCAATTCCCACTCGTAGCCAAACAGCATGTCGAAGTAGCCGTTGTCCCACTTCGTCGGATTCGGCGTCCAGGCACCCTCGATGCCGCTGGTGATCGTATCGCCACCCTTGCCGCTGCCGAAGCTGCTGAGCCAGCCGAAGCCCAACGCCTCAATCAGCGCAGCCTCCGGCTCGGGGCCGACATGGGAGGCGGGGCCGGCACCGTGGGCCTTGCCGAAGGTATGGCCGCCCGCGGTCAGCGCCACCGTCTCCTCGTCGTTCATCGCCATCCGCGCGAAGGTCTCGCGGATGTCGCGGCCCGACGCGATCGGATCCGGCTCGCCGTCCGGCCCCTCGGGGTTGACGTAGATCAGGCCCATCTGCACCGCCGCCAGCGGATCCGCGAGGTCGCGCTCGCCGGAATAGCGGCCGTCGGGCTTGTCGCTGGTCGCCAGCCACTCGGTCTCGGTTCCCCAGAAGATGTCCTCCTCGGGCTCCCAGACGTCGACGCGACCACCGCCGAAGCCGAAGGTCTTGAAGCCCATGGATTCCAGCGCGACGTTGCCGGCCAGGACCAGCAGGTCGGCCCAGGAGATCCGATTCCCGTACTTCTGCTTGATCGGCCACAGAAGGCGGCGGGCCTTGTCCAGATTGCCGTTGTCCGGCCAGCTGTTGAGCGGCGCGAAGCGCTGCGTGCCGGACGAAGCGCCGCCGCGGCCGTCACCGGTTCGATAGGTGCCGGCGCTGTGCCAGGCCATACGGATGAACAGGCCGCCGTAATGCCCGTAGTCGGCCGGCCACCACTCCTGCGACTCGGTCATCAACGCGTGAAGATCCTTCTTCAGCGCCGCCAGATCGAGCTTCTTGAACTCCTCGGCGTAGTTGAATGCCGCGTCCATCGGATTGGACAACGCGGAGTTCTGATGCAGGATCTTCAGGTTCAGCTGGTTCGGCCACCAGTCGCGGTTCGACCGGACCCCAGACGTGTTGCGTGAATGCATCACCGGGCACTTGCCGGCACCTTGCTTGCCATCACCATCCATTATCTTCCCTCCCGATGCAGCTTTGTTAATGGTGCCGTCCAGCAGACGTCTCTGCGACGCCCGCGATCACCGAACGATCGAGACAACCGGGATCGCTCCGGATTATTGATATAGATCCGCTATCGACCGCCGCGCTGAAGGCTGGAAACTGTGGCAAGCCGCCCTCGCCGTCGCCAGAGCGTCGTCGAACCGCCGGCCGAAGCCACGGCGTGCCAGCCGCGCGGGCCGGGCCGCGGGATGTCCGCAGCCGCTGTCGCGGCGTCGCTGTGACGCGTTTTCGACAGAATTCTGGTTTTCAGGCGCAGGATCAAGTCTGCCTCCATCGACACCCAGGGCAATTGGGTGAAAGAGCGCGTGACAGTCAGGTGAAGCTCTGAATCGATCGGTGGCCTCCGGTTCGGCATGGGAGGTCACGATGGAGCGGTGTGTTGCGTTCAGCGAGGCGATCGTCTTTCTGGAGCATTTCGAGGGGCTTGCGGACCCGCGGCAGCGCGGCAAGGTGCTCTACCCGGTG